>Ga0111145_1061_pt1 | contig 28077 bp, 25 predicted proteins | sample DeeMarSeWOR28_12_FD_80392 | JGI IMG/M metagenome (GOLD analysis project Ga0111145, IMG submission 80392) | Betaproteobacteria bacterium SG8_41 | reverse complement strand
CGGCGGACGGCGCATCGGACAGGCGGGACCGCGCGGCTACGGCCGGGGGCGCTGGAACTGATATACAGCTGCTTGCCTTGCGCCGCGTCACGGGGCGCCGAGTTCCTCAGGGGACCGGCGCCTTTCTCTTTTCCGCTCCTATCTCCGGATCCAAGAGACCAGGTAAACAATAGCGGCTCAAAACACCAAAAACCGCAATGATCAAAATTGCACCGTTTACCACTCGCCGCTTACCGAGCCCTTTCGGCCAGGAGAAGACGTCAGGTTCATCGCGTTGTTTGAGTCGGCGATGGTCTCGAGCGCAACCGATCAAAGACACCCCTTAGCCCATTTATTTGTTCAAATATTGACGAAAGTCAACACGTTTTAATACTGGAAGAATTAGTTTATTTCCCGAGAACATGGTTAGTGCCTCTGCCAGCGTATGCGTGCCGATACTGGTTATCTTGACTGACGGGAGTGATGGATATGCGTACCTTTATCGCGATAGTTGCATTACTATTTGCAGGTCAGGCTTCAGCTCTGGATCCTGCGACTTTCCGGCTCAATACTGGAGCCAATCTCGTTGAGCTTTGTGGCCTTCCCGCTGAGGACCCTATCTATGCCAAGGCGATGGAGTTCTGTAATGGATACTTGGTAGGAGCCTATCAGTACTATGACGCGACAGAGCCGGCCTCGAACCGTTTTGTTTGTGCGCCCAATCCAAGGCCGGCGCTTGCCGAGGTGATGCAAGCTTTTGTCGCCTGGGCAAAGGCTAACCCGCAGCACCTAAATGAGCGACCGGTGGATACCTTATTCAGGTTTTTAGCAAAAACCTACCCATGCAGTAACTGAAGCCATCGGCTAACACGATGAAAAGGAGAAGCTCCATGAACCGGAATCTTTTTGTCTCCTGCGCGCTGATCAGCTCAATGGCTTTGGCAGGGTGCGCGGGTATGAGTGACACGGAACGGCGCGTGACCACGGGCGCTGCGGTTGGCGGAGCCGCTGCGGGCATCGTTTCCGGCAGTTGGGGATGGGCTGCCGCGGGCGCTGCGGCGGGCGCAGCGAGTGGTTATCTTTACGACCAGAGCCAGAAGAACGAGCAGAAGGCATACGAGCAGGGCGTGAAGGACGGTCAGAAAAAGTAGACTCGCCAACAAACCAACAAACGGGGACAGACCACCATTTCCACTATTTCCAGGATTCGAAAACGGGAAAACGTGGCCCGTCCCCGGTTTTTGGTCGCGTGGATCTTGGGCTTTGCAGTCGCGGCCGGCTTGTCGGCTCCTCCGGTCGGCTCCCAGGATTTGCGCGCCAGGACGCCCGACCCCGCTGTGGCCGCGGCGACATCACAGGCAATCAGGGCCCGGTACGAAGCAGCAGCAAAGATTTCTTCCACCGCTCAACGCGATAAGGAGTACGGCACCCTGGTCGGCTATGCGTCAGGAGCTGGCGATTTTGAGCTCGCGATGGAGATCGCCGCCCGCATATCCGCCGCGGGCACGCGCGACACCTGTTACGCAAGGATCGTCTACCAGGCCATGAAACTGGGCGACATTGCCGCAGCCGACAGGGCAGCCGAAAAAATATCCTCGGTCATACTGCGGGACGAACAGTTCAAGAAAATTGGCGACTCCTGTCCGTCCAATACGACGACGGAAGGAGCCGCCTCGGTTCTGGGATTGGACGGCGGGAAGCCGAAGGGACCTGTCCACCGCTCCGACCGCGAGCGGTAAGCACGCAAATTGACGCGAGGTGAGGAGGCGATCGCCGCGTCACCGTCTGGCTCAGAAGGTCCTGAAGAAGGCCCGTCCCCTCTACGGCGCCGGGATAATCCTGTGTAACGTGCCGCCAAAAATCACAACGAATATTTCGCCGGCGAGCAATTCTGCGAACGAAACCACTGACAGACCGCTGCTGACGGCGGGCACGACAACAGGGGAAGCGCCGGCGATCTCGCGCAAGGCCCAGATGGTTCTCGAACAGAAATCGCCGAACAGATAGATGCCGAACAACAAATGGGGACAGACCACCATTTCCAGAATCCGGGACTCGAAAACGGGGAAACGTGGGCTGTCCACGGTTTTTAACGATGATTTGCCTGGTTCTTTCGATATTCGCGCGGTGAAACGCCGGTCCAGGACCTGAAGGCCCGGGTGAAGCTGGTCGGGTCGCTGAATCCGAGTGACGTGGCAATCCCCGTAATCGGCCGGTCTGAGTTTTCCAACTCGTCGATGGCGCGACGCTTTTTGAGCTCGCTGATTTCGGCGGAGAGCGTTGTGCCCACTGCCCTGAGCTTGCGCTGGAGTGACTGCCGGCTGGTCCCGATCAATTGCGCCACGAAGTCGACGCCCAGATTCGCTATAGACAAATGCGGTAACAGTGCATGGCGAAGCGCTTCCAGAAACGCGGTCGGCACATCGAGTCGACCCTGGTTGCCCGAAGAGGAGCGTGCGAAAGCTTGTCGATTGAACGGTTCCAGCAACCATGCCGACGGAAAGCGGACCGTCGTCCCCATGCGGTCGCCCCTAAAGACATGGACACCCAAGTACTTCTCGGGAAGCGCGCCGGGATCGGCAACCGTAAGCAAGATTTGCTCCGGTTTCCAAGATTCACCTGCGCCCCGGCGCAGCAGACCCAGCACGTAGGCTGCGGTGAACGCGTCATTTTGAGCGGGCACGATCTCCTGCTCGCTGGTTCGTCGTTCCCGAAAGAAAGCGAAGCTTGGCCCGACCTCGAGTGCATGGTGTGCGGACGTGGCTTCATCCTTCACGGCGCAGATGAACCGGATCAGAAACTCCCCCAGCGTCCCTGCGCGCGATACCGCATCGACTAGTGGCGGCCAGCTGGCCCAGTCGAGCGATTCACCGACGCGGGCACAGAGGTAAGGATCGTTTGCTGCCTGGGCAGCGGCTTCCAGAAAACGGTGAATGACGATGGGAGGCACAAAAACGTTGGGATCGAGGACCGTCTGACGTACCAATCCGTTCGCCGCAAGGACGCCGGCCGTGTTCAGGCGCCGACGATCCAGTTCCTGCACCATCGGCTGGATCAGGCTGAGGCGGACCAATGGAAGGGGGGACTTCTGATTCATCTGGCTAATTCCGACATTGCATAGTGGTGATAACTTGGCATTAATCGCACGAGTTTGCCACAGAAACTTGCAGTATCTGCTTTTCGTCTGCGCTGGATGACGCGATCGGCAAGGTATCACGCAGGGCCGTTCGATAGTATTTCGGACTTGATACGGCTCGGTTTTTCGCGCGCTCAGTGATCGCATCGCGCGAACCGAAGGCTCGTCCATGTCCGTGATCAGCGCCCGTGTAATTGATGAACAGGAGGTACGCCCAATGATGCGTCTCAGCCAACTACTCGCAGCGATCCTTTCTCTTTTCCTGCTCGGACCGGGAGCAGGCACCTATGCCGAGGACCTGCCAGACCGGGTCATTCTGTTCAAGAACGTCAACATCTTCGACGGGAAGAGCGACCAACTGATCAAGGGTCGGGACGTACTTGTCGTCCGGAACAAGATCCACAAGATCGCCAAGGAGATCCCGACCGGTGGCACCTACGAAGTCCAAGTGACCAGCGGCGGCGAAAGGAAAGTAAAGGTTCTCTCCGATTTCGCTCCCAGTGTGTACGAAATCACCGTAATGGAGGCCGGGGCGGAGACCACAAAGAAAAAGGTCGATGTCCAGGTTATCGACGGCGGTGGCCGCACGCTGCTGCCCGGCTTCATCGAGACTCATGCGCACCTGATGCTCATGGGCCCGAGTTTGCCGGCGATGGAAGGCATGACGACATGGGAGGATTTCGCCATCCACGGTGTGCGGATGGCCGAGATGTACCTGATGCAGGGATTCACTACCGTTCGTGATGCCGGTGGCGCCAACGGGGGTCTCCGCAGGGCTATCGACTCCGGCCAGATCGTTGGTCCGCGCTACTACCCGTCGGGAGCGTTCCTCGGCACTCGCGGTGGACACGCGGACTTCGCGAACTTCACGTCGCCCGTTGGACAGTCGACCAACTTCAGCCGCCTGAACATGGCGCAGGAGGTTGACAGTGTCGCCGACGTCCAGAAGTTCGGTCGCAACAACTTCCGCATGGGGGCCACCCAGCTCAAGTTCATGCAGTCCGGCGGTGTCGTTTCGGCTTTCGACCCGTGGCAGCTGCTTGCCGGGTCCAAGGCCGAGATCGAGGCGGCGGTCCAGGTGGCCAACGAGTACGGCAGCTACGTGATGGCGCATTCCTACCGCAAGGAAGCCATCATGACCGCGCTGAACGCGGGCGTGAGGTCGATCGAGCACGGCTTCGCCTTCGACTGCGAGATCGCCGAGCTGATGAAGAAGAGGGGCGCCTACATCACCACGAACCTGACGGCCTTCGATCCCGGGCTGCTCGACATTCCGTCGATCAAGAATGTTCCGGCAAGTTTGGCCAAGGCGAAATCGGCGTCCAAGACCTTTGCGGGATACATCGACAACATGAAGAAGTGCCCGGTCAAGCGCGGGTTCCAGACAGACTGCGTAGGGTCCGTGGAGGCCTGCAACATACAGATCGCCTATGAAAAGAACCTCAACAACAAGTTCTTCGGGGCCCACACGTCGCTCGTGACGCTCACTTCGACCGGCGGCGAGATCGTCGCCCTGTCGGGCGACTTCATGAACCCCTATGCCGAGGGCAAGCTCGGCGTGATCGAGGAAGGCGCCTATGCCGACATCTTGATCGTCGACGGCAACCCGCTGAAGGATTTCTCGGTCGTCGGCACCAGTGACAAATGGTTCGACGCGAAGCCCCGGCCGAAAAGCCCCGAGACGATCCGGATCATCATGAAGGACGGCAAGATCTACAAGAACACGCTATGAATCGCGACGGACGGTGGGGCATGCTGCATCCCGAGCCGCACCGCCGTTCCAGGCTGAAAGGAAGGGATACATGAGATCGATCGCCCTTCGCGTGGTCGCCATTGGGTTTCTGATTGCTGCCTTACCTGTTGCGGCGGGAGAAGCGCCGCACCTGGATTGGTCGCAACTCATGGACCAGTCGGTACAAAGCTACGATGACCCCTACCGCGAACTGGCGCGGGACCAGCTGATCAGCCTGGTCACGGTCGCCAGGCTGCGAGAAAAGGCCGAGAGAGGCGAATTCATCGATGAAGATCGGCTCTCCGTAGAGACCGCTTCCCTGACCGCAGCGGGCATCGATGTCGACAACCTGATCGCTCAGCGCTGGGTTGTGGCGGAGCGACGCGAACGCGCGGCCACTTCGGGCAACAAGGAGGTGGATGGGCGCGAGGTCATGTTGTCGGGTTTCGCGATTCCTGCGCCCATGGATGATGACGGCACGGCGACGGCCTACCTGGTCGCGGAGCGCGGCATGTGCAGCCACATGCCGCCACCCTCGCCGAACCAGATGGTGCGGCTGCGACTGCCCGACCACTGGCGGCCTCAGGCCATCTACGAGCCGGTCCGGGTCTCGGGGCTCCTGTCGATTGCACCCACGACACGCATGGTGCGTGTCGTCGATGGGCTGGTACCGATGCGTGCAACGTTCACCATGAATGTGTCGAGCGTCGAAACGCCTGGTTCGCTGCGTGGCGCCGAGGTGTCACAGCACATGGCATCCAAAGCCTCCCATAGTCGTGGGAGCGCCAAAGATAAGCATAAGCACTAGGAGGACAGTCGTGAAACTCAGTCAAGCACTCGCAGCCGGGCTGCTCCTCACCTTGGGCACCGTTGCCATCGCGCAAGACGCAAGTTGGCAGCCGATCACGGGTACCGAGAATCTGCGTAGCTTGATCAGCGGGCTAAAGGTCGAACGGACGTTGCCGAGCGGCGAGGTAAGCCGGGGGGAGTACAACGCCGACGGCACCGGAACGCTCTTCTCCTGGGGCGCTTCAATTCCACGGACATGGACGGTCGAAGGCGGTGACCGGATTTGCATTGCGGAGGCGGCGCAGACGCAGTGCTATCGCATCGAACGGAGCGGCTCGGATCCCGCCCTCTACCGCGCCATCGATGTGGCAACGGGACGAACGGTCGAGTTTCGAAGGGCCGACGGTCGCACTCGCGTCACGCGTCAAACCGGCGAACGTCCCGATCAAGGTAGCGCGGCAACACCGTCTGCATCAGAGCTGGCGGCCGAGCTATCGAACCCAAACACCGCCGTCGCCACCCTGACATTCAAGAACCAATTCCGCTGGTTCGATGGCGATCTACCCAATGCGAGCAGGCAGGAGGGCTACACGGTGACGTTTCAGCCGGCACTGCCGTTCGTGCTAAAGAACGGAGACAAGATCATCTGGCGGCCGGCGATACCGGTGTTCGTCGATCAGCCGGTGTTCAATGCGAACCAGGGTGACTTCGAAGGGGAGAGCGGACTTGGTGACATCGCGTTCGACCTCGCCTACGCACCGAAGACGGAAGGTGGCCTGCTGTTCGCATACGGTCTGATTGCCTCATTACCAACCGCGACGAACGATTTGGGCACCAAGCGCTGGACGCTGGGTCCGGAGGTTCTCATCGGCAAGGTCGCGCCAAAATACGTTGTGGGAGTCTTTCCGAGTCACCAATGGGATGTCGGCGGGTCCGGTAAAGCCGATGTCAACCTGACCAGTGTCCAGGCGTTCTACACCTACCTCCCCGGCGGTGGCTGGAGCATCGGTTCAGCGCCAATCATCAACTACGACTGGGTCTCCAAGCAGTGGACGGTCCCTTTGCAGGTCAACGTCGGAAAGACGGTTGTGCTCGGCGGACGGCCTTGGAAGTTCTCGGTAGAGCTCAACTACTACGTCGAGAGACCGGATGCGTTCGGACCAAAGTGGATGCTCGGCCTCAACGTCGCTCCGGTGGTCAAGAACGGACTTGCCAGCTGGTTCGGGGTTTGAGCAGGTGTCCGCATCGGCCAAGGCGAATCCCCCAGTTTCTCCCAGTCGAAAAAGCCAGTCGGACTAGAAACACCGGTCGGTACCAACCTGCCATGGCACTAAAGAACCTCGCTGCCGCCGTGACTGCTCTGTGTCTGTCCTCAGTCGCTGTTTCACTGTCTGCGGCAGAAAACCAAGGCGCTGACTTCGGCGGTCCCGATGCGGTCGAGAACGTAATTGCCGACGATGCCCGGCCAATCCCGGCCTTGGTGAAGGAGCGGCTGCTCGATCCCTGGTTTGAGTGGAAGGCGTCGCTGAAGAAGGAGACCGGCGTGTCTTTCGGTCTCGATTACTCGGCCCTCCTCTTGCGCGCCGATGAGAGCCTTGGCGAGGATCGGGCTTCTGCCGGCATGCTGCGTTTTTTCGGTGGTTGGGACCTCGTAGGCCGAGGCACCAAGAACACGGGCGCGCTGGTGTGGAAGGTCGAGCATCGCCATCGCTACGACGACGTGGCGCCGAGCGGTTTTGGGCTGGGCGAGCTGGGTTATGCGGGATTCATTGGCGCCCCATGGAGCAACCAGGGAACGCGCCTGACCAACCTGTATTGGCGGCAGCGCTTCAACGAGGGAACAGCCACTATCGTCGGCGGCTATCTGGATGTCACGGATTATGTGGATACCTTCGTCGGCGGCTCGCCCTGGACGGGGTTCACGAATCTGGTCTTTAGCACAGGGTCGGCCAGCATGTTCCTGCCCAATGACGCGACCCTCGGTGTGGCGGGGGCGAGCATGCTCAACGAAAATATCTATGTCATCGGCGGCATCTCCAACGCCTACGCCGATCCGACGAACCCCTTCGACGACAGCTTCGATCGTTTCTTCAACGACGGTGAACACTTCACATCGCTCGAATTCGGTTGGACCTCATCGCGCGAGCGCATCTACCAGGACAATACCCACGTGACCTTGTGGCATGTGGACGACAGCGTCGCGGCGGGGGCCGTCAAGGGGTGGGGAGCAGCCTTCTCCTACATTCGTCATCTAGACGATCGCTGGATGCCGTTCTTGCGGGGCGGCTATGCCGACGATGGCGGCAGCCTGCTGCAGAAATCGATCAGCGCAGGGGTGCTGTATCAAAGAAACCCCGGCGCAGACCTCCTTGGAATAGGCGTGAACTGGGGGGAGCCGAACGAAAGCACCTTTGGACCGGGCCTGAAGAACCAGTACACGATCGAGGCCTTCTACCGCATACCGGTCACGCAGCAGTTCGCATTGACTCCGAGCATCCAGTTCATCAAAGACCCCGTGTTGAATCCAACGGAGGATTCCATTTGGGTGCTTGGCGTCCGCGCGCGGCTTGCGTTCTAAGCGGGGGCGACACGATCCAGCGCGGCCGCAACGGCAGGCGCTCTACCTTTCAATCCGGCTCAGCCTCGACCTCGGAGTAACCGCATGTGTGTGCAGGCGGGTTCGACCCATTACATCTCCATTTCGGGCCGAGAGACGACGCGCAAAAAACGTCGGCCAACGGAAGCGGACATTCCCAACCAGACAACACTGGCCCAGTCGGTTGTGGGGTGCTTCGAAAGCGCGCGGCGACCCGGCAACAAATACGCGGCGACGTGACGCTGCGCTTGGTCATTCGCGCAAATTTTTCAAATGATGCCTATACAGCGGGAGAGTTACAGCCGCCAGCCTCAGCGCACACGCAGCGCGAGAAGGTCCATGGTCAGTGCCACCCCCATATGCACGACAACGCCGCCGGCAATCGAGCGTGTGCGTTGTGCCACCTCGGCCAGTATCACGCCTGCAACGATCGCCGCCAGCGCCTCGGGCAGCGGCTTATGAAAGTGAATCATGCAGTATGGCACGACAGAGACCCAGACCGCCGCGCGGCCCAGAACCTGGCCGAGACCAATCGCGAGGAACCCGCGAAAAAAGAATTCGAGCGCCAGAAACTGGGCCAGATACGCCAGCTCCCAGACCAGCACGGCTTGCGTCGGCGCAATGAATGCTGCACGGAAGAACGGGTAGACGGCCAGAAACCCGGGCTGGCTGGCCGCATAAAACACAATCGGCATCATCACCAGCAACATGACGCCATACAGGATCCAGTGACGCAGGGGCACGTCCAAACGCCAGCCAAAGTCCCGCAGCCGCTGACCAAAGCCGAATCGCACGATCAGCATGGGTATCGGCAGGTAAAAAGCGATGCTTCCCAGCGCCCACCACAGGTGCGGATAGAGCCCCATGTGGGGCGCGCTCCACTGCGGAAAGTGACGGATGAAAAACGCCGGCCGGAAAACGAACTCCAGCAACGTCAGCGCCAACGCGGTGTAAACGAGCGTGATCGCAACGCGACGAGTGGCGGGATCCATCGGGCCATGAGGGCTCGGCAGGCTCCGTTGCAGAACGCGCATCAACATACCGATATACCTGCCGCAATACCCGAAGACGGACTCCAAATATTATCGGAGAAGCTGACGCCACCCCAGGAATCTTTTTCCCCAACCCCGATCCGCGGTCAGTGCCGGGCCACCCTCTTCTCGTCGTGCAACCTCGCGCTCTCGAGTATGTCCAGCTCAGGGCGGTAAATGGAGGTCTCGATTTCCAGGAAGCCGAGTACCGTGTGAAAGATGTTGTCGTGCGAGAATCGCATTCCGCGTTTCTTGTGAATTTCCGGAATATTCACGTCGTCGAAACTCGAGCCGAACCACATTACAGCAGGCACGCGGAGCTGCGATTCGGGCGCGACGAATTTAGGAAATCCGTGCAGGTACATGCCGTTTTCTCCCAGCGACTCCCCGTGATCGCTGACGTAGAACAGGGCAGCCTCGAACCGGCCGCTGTTCTTTTCGAGCACGTCGATCGTCTTGGCCAGAAAATGATCCGTATAAAGAATCGCGTTGTCGTAGGCGTTGTCGATCTCCTCGCGACTGCAGCGGCTGAGCTCGTTAGTTTTGCAGGCGGGCGTGAATTTTTCAAATTCCGGCGGATAACGCAGGAAATAGGCGGGGCCGTGGTTTCCCATCTGGTGCAGCACGATGAAAATATCTCCCTTGGGATGTGAATCGATATAAGGCTGCAACGCGCTTAGCATGCCCTCATCACGGCATTCGACATCGCAGACAGGGTTGACGCTCGCAGACCGGTAGTCCTGAAAGGGCACGCGCACCGCGACACCTTTCGAGTCCGAGTTGTTCTCCAGCCAGAGAACATTGACGCCGCTGCGCTGAAGGACATCGAGCAAATTCTCGCTGGCCGCCGCCTTGCGCGAGCCGGCCGCGGCCTCCCCACCCAGTGAAAACATGCACGGAACGGAAATCGCGGTCGATGTGCCGCAGGCCCAGAAATTGGTAAAACTGATTGCGTTGGCCTTTCTCAACATCGGGTTCGTGTCGCGTTGATAGCCGTTGAGAGAAAAACGGTCCGCGCGGGCGGTCTCGCCCACGACCATGATGATCAACTCGCGGTGCGTGTCCCACGCCGGGATTTTTGAATCAGCGCCAATTGCCACGACGGGACCGCTCGAGCCTGGTGCCAGGAAACGGGTCGCATACTTGATCACCGAGTACACGTAGTACGTCGGGTTCGCGTACGCGCGCAGAACCTTGTGCTCGCGATAAAAGCTGGCGTAGAAGCTTCCGAACGCCACCACCAGTCCAACCATGACCGAGAGCGTGATACCCACCAACTTGAGGCGCGCAAAGGACTCGACGCGCAATCCGCGCCAACGCAGCGGTGTCCTGCTGACAGCAAGCGCCGGCACGATACCGAGCACCGCGATGTACACCAGCAGCTTGAGACTGGCCAGATCCCGGGCCTCGGCCGGGTGGGTCAGCACGATGTTGTGGAGCATCTCGTCATTGATGACGATCCCGTAACTGTCCATAAAGTAAGCCGCCAGCGCGGACAGCAGCAAAAAGAGGATCAGCACGGGCTTCGTCGAATGCTTGAAACACAACATTGCGAACAGGATGATGGTCGCGCCGCCGAACACGATGATCACGGAAAGCAGGGCCATCGCGTTGCCGCCCATTATCGGATAAGTCTTCAGCACGTTCGAAATGAACGCGCCATTTCCAAAGGCGGTCAGAAACGCGGCGACCAGAAGGATCAGGGTATTGCTGGTCAGGCCAGTCCTTGGCAGGCGAAATGGGACCATGGGATCAGGGGGCCGCGCGTTGCTGCGTGCGGCGCGTCAATTGCGGCTTCGTTACTGGACGGACAGGAAACAGCTTCAATGAACTTGCGCCATCGTCAGATGGGGCAGCGTAATGGTTGCAGCATCGCTCATGTTGTTTACCTGGGCGGAACTCAAGTTGGCAAGGGGACCGCTCGATGCACCAATGACCGCATCAAGCCATGTTCGTTGACCGACGGTTTCACCAGATACCTTTTGAGCTCCATCCTTGCGGACAAACTCCGATTCCGGGAGAGCCGAAGTTTACAGCTTCGCCGCCGCCGTTGGTGCAACAACGCGTCTGAACGTCCCTGATGTTTGGCTTTTTCCGTGGGTTACAACCCCACTTGCGGGGAAAATCCAGGCATTCGAGGGACACCGGACAACAGGCGATCGGGACCGGCAAACAGCTGACTTGCTTGAGCAGCGTTGCCGGCGCTCGAGGCCGAGTGCCAGATTTCGAGCAACTGAACCTTACGGTGGCACCACCTCAATGAAAGCCACCCAGCGACCTGGTCACCCAGTCGCCACGCAGCTACCACAGCGCCTTGAGCCTTCCGCCGTCCAGGTTGAGCGACACGCCAGTGATGTAGCTCGCTCGTTCCGAGCAAAGAAACACGATGGCGTTCGCCAGCTCCTCGGGCTTGCCGAAGCGGTTCACTGCGTTCTTGCGCGCCGCGAGGCGCCGCGCCTCCTCCTCCGACTTCGCGCCGAGCTCGCTCGCCAGGCCCTGGGCGTTGCGCTGCCACAGGTTGGTGTCCACCCAGCCCGGGCAGACCGCATTCACGAGAATCCCTTCCTCGCCGAATTCGGTCGAGAGCGACTTGGTGATATTGAGCAGCCCGCTGTTGGTAATGCCGCTGCCGAACATGTAGGGATCGGGCTCCTTGCCCGCGCCGCCGATCATGTTGACGATCCGCCCCCAGCGCCGCGCTTTCATGATCGGGTGGACCAGCCGGATCGCGCGCAGAAAACCGAAGATCTTGGTTTCAAACTGCTCCTTGAGGCCGGCATCGGTCATCACCGCGAAGCGCCCCGAGTACATCTGTCCGGCGTTGTTTACCAGGATGTCGACGGCGCGTCCGCCTCCTTTGTGGTGTCGGCCACTACTGCCTGAATCTCGCCGCCCGTGGCCTTGGCCAGCTCGTCGCGCGTCTTCTCGAGCGTGTCCTTGTTACGGCCGCAGATCGTGACCCGCACGCCCTCTTCGAGAAACTGGCGCGCGGTTTCCCGCCCGATACCGCGGCTGCCGCCCGTCACGATTGCCGAGCGCCCCTTGATTCCCAGATCCATCCTTTCCCCCCGAAATTCAAAAAAAACAGAATTCGCCGCCATTGAACGCCGACAGAGGCCGGCGAAAAACAAGTGTATCAATTTGGGCGGGTTTCCTGCGCGCGCTTATCCTCGGTTATTGAGTTTTTTTCGATCTTTGACATATGCGCCAGTCATTCCGCCGTCTTGTCAGCCAGTAACCTAGTCACTTAGTGACCAATACTCCATCTACGCAAACGGCTTCTTTGCGACTTCCAGCCAATTGCGGTCACCCTTGCGGATGTGGCCCGGAATATCTCGGCGCCAGCGCGGCTGGATGCTCTGGTCGTAATTGAGGTAAAGCTTGCCATTCACGATGGTGAAGGCATCCGGCTCGATCCTGGCCTTATGGCCGTTGGCGACAGCGTAAGCGCAGACCCCCCGTACTGCGGCGCATACTTGGCCGGATCAGCTACAGATGCGCCGCGATTGGCAGCGGAGGCAAAGCGGAAGGTCGAGCCCTGGTGCGTCGCCGATCGGCTCTTGCCCCCAGTAAGAGCCCGCGCAGGCGCGCGGGGCCGGGCGAGGCCTAAAACCCCGCCCGACGGGGTAAAAGGGTCGCTCGCTCTTACGACGCGGTCCGCGCCGGCAGCCGGGAAGTGCGCTCGATGGCGTGGGCGATCGAGCGAATGGCCCGCAGAGCGCCTACGAAAAGCTCCGCGAACGCCTCGCCTTGTGCCGCACGGCCACGGGCCTTCCAGCGCTCCGCTTCCGTGAGGTGGACTTCATTCAAAAGCTCAATTATTTTAGATTCCCTATTCACACTGCGTTTCATATCAACTCCGTTCGGATTTCAGATCATGCGTCGCCGAATGGCGACACTTATTCTTACTTTCAATAGATTACACGAAAGATTAGAGCCCGGAATATGACATATGTTGCAGCGCGCTAGCTGTTATTTCGTATGCTATGTTGATTAAAAAAACTAAACCATATTGAGGCTGAAAGCCAGATGCGTCTATCCGACTCGCTGTGGCATCCATATCATGGACAGCGCCCGGGGGGCGCGTGACGCACGGCACACCCGAGCAACCCGGTGGCCCGCTCGAAGTCAGAAGGCAGAAGGCGCGGGGATTAAGGACGAGGGATAAGGGATGCAGGTTTGACCGCGTTTCCCATTACCCCTCACGCACCCATCACTCGTTCTTGACGCCAATGGGGGTCATCTTCCCGGGCAGCAGGCAGCCCTTGCGGGCGCGATGCAGGATGTGTTTCTGCAGGTTTTCGCCGCTCACGGTCACCGTGCGCTCCTTGTCCGAACGGGATTTTCCGACGACCGTCACCGACTTCGAGTTGGCGAACCCGACCGCAATCATCTTCTCGCCCTTGTCGAGGCCCATCAGCGTGATTCCCCGGCCACGGGCGAGCTCCTTCAGTTCCGAGGCCGGGAAGAGCAGCATCCGGCCCTTCTCCGAGAAGGCGACCGCCATCTCAGGCTTCTCGGGCACGAGTGCCGGCCGCAGGACGTCGGCGCGTTCCGGCACTGTCATGAACGCCTTGCCGGCGCGCACCCGCGATAGCAACTCCTCCGCCTTCACAATGAAGCCGTAGCCGGCCGAATTCGCTACCAGGTAGCGGCGCCCGGGCTGGGCATCGACCGCATGCGCAAATCGCGAGCCGGGTGCGAGATCGACGAGCGAGCTGAGCGGCACGCCGTCGCCGCGGCTGCCAGGGAGCTCCGCCGCCTGCACACTGAAGGCGCGGCCGGTCGAGTCGATGAGGGCAAGATAATGCACCGAGCGCGTCTCGATGATCGCGTACGGCCCGTCCCCGGTCTTGTAGCTGACGCCGGAGAGGTCGAGCCCGTGCCCCTGCCGCGAGCGCACCCAGCCATTGCGCGAGACGATGACCGTCAGCGGCTCGTCCACGACCTGACGCTCGAAGGTGGCGCGCCCGGCTTCCTCGACCACGGTGCGCCGCTCGTCTCCGTACTGCTTCGCGTCGTCGCGGATCTCTTTCGCGACGAGCTTCTTCATCTCGGACTCGCTGCCAAGCAGCGCCTTCAGATCCTTGCGCTCGTCCTTGAGCTCCTTCAGCTCGTTCTCGATCTTGATGCCTTCGAGGCGCGCGAGCTGGCGCAGCCGGATCTCGAGGATGTCCTCCGCCTGGACCTCGGTCAGCTTGAACTGCTTCATCAGCACGGGCTTCGGCTCGTCCGAGCCGCGGATCAGCTTGATCACCTTGTCGATGTTGAGAAAGACGATCCGGCGGCCCTCGAGGATGTGAAGACGCCGCTCGACCTGCGAGAGCCGGAATTTCGTGCGTCGGGTAACGGTGGCAACCCGGAACTCGACCCACTCCTCCAAGAGCTGGCGGATGTTCTTGCGTCCGGGCCGCCCGTCGAGGCCGAGCGCCACCATGTTTACCGAGAAGTTCTCCTCGAGGCTCGTGTGCGAGAGCATGAGCCGCATGAATTCTTCGGGGTCCTGGCGCGAGGAGCGGGGCTCGAGCACGAGCCGCACGCGGTTCTCCTTGTCCGACTCGTCGTTGACTTTCTCGAGGGCACCGAGCATCAGCTGCTTGAGGTTGGTCTGCGCCGCGCTGACCTTGCCGCCACGCTCCTTGGGCTTGGGGTTGGTCAGCTCCTCAACCTCAGCCATGACCCGCTTGGCGGAGGTTGTCGGCGGCAGCTCGTGGACCACGATCTGCCACTGGCCGCGCGCGAGGTTCTCCACCTTCCAGCGTGCGCGGGCGCGCAGCGATCCTCGTCCCGTGCTGTAGGCGTCCAGGATCGCCTGCCGCGTACTGATGATCTGCCCCCCGCCCGGGAAATCCGGCCCGTGGATGATCTCCATGACGGCCTTGTGCGTGGTCCGGGGATGCTTGAGGACTTGCACCGCTGCTTCAGCCACCTCGCGCATGTTGTGAGGCGGAAGCTCGCACGCCATGCCGACCGCGACGCCCGAAGCGCCGTTCAGAAGGAGCATCGGCAGGCGGGCGGGCAGCAGCTCCGGCTCTTTCAGCCGGCCGTCATAGTTCGGAATGAAATCGACCGTGTCCTGGTCGATCTCGGAAAGCAGCAAGTCCGCGATCGGGGTTAGCCGCGCTTCGGTATAGCGGTAGGCTGCCGCCGAATCGCCGTCCTGCGTGCCGAAATTGCCCTGGCCGTCGATCAGCGGATAGCGCAGCGAGAAGTCCTGCGCCATGCGCACGAGCGCGTCGTAGGTCGAGGCATCGCCGTGCGGGTGATATTTGCCGAGCACCTCGCCGACGATGCGCGCGGACTTGCTGTGCTGCGCGCCGGAGCGCAACCCGAGCTGGTGCATGGCGTAGAGGATGCGTCGTTGAACCGGCTTCTCGCCATCCTCGACGTTGGGAATCGCCCGCCCGCGCACCACGCTCATTGCATAAGTGAGGTAGCTGCGCTCGGCAAACGTCGCCATATCGATGAAATCGTCGCCCGCTGCGCTTCCTGGTCCTGCCGGCTTGCGGCCGCCGCCGCCCCCCGATGCGGCAAAAAGATCGAGCGTCGCGTCGTCCTGCTTGCGGCTTCTTCCCCGTGTTCTGGTGTCCATCAGACGTCAGCCTCGACCTGATCGCCCTTCTCTTCCATCCAGGCGCAGCGCCGCTCCGCCTCGCGCCGCGACATGAGCATGTTGAACATCGCGTACGTCTTGTCGCGGTCCTCGATCTTCACCTGCAGGAGGCGCCGCGTATCGGGGTTGAGGGTCGTCTCCCAGAGCTGTTCCGGGTTCATCTCACCCAAACCCTTGAAGCGCTGAATCGAAATCGACTCCGTCCGGATGCCGTCGTCGCGCGCGCGGTCGAGAATGGATTTGAGTTCCTCGTCGTCGAGCGCGTAGAGCTTGCGCGCGGGCCGCTTGCCATGGCCCGGGACATCCACCTTGTAGAGCGGCGGGCAGGCGATGTAGATGTGGCCGCGCTCGATCAGCTTTGGGAAGTGACGGTAGAAAAGCGTCAACAGCAGCACCGCAATGTGCGCCCCATCCACGTCCGCGTCAGTGAGCGACCCGATTTTTCCGTAACGCAGGCCGGAGAGATCGGGGTTGTCGCTCTCGCCGTGTGGATCCACCCCCACCGCCACCGCGATATCATGGATCTCGGCGTTGGAGAACAGCACCTCCCGCTTCACCTCCCACGAATTGAGCGCCTTGCCGCGCATCTTGTAGATCGCCTGGAAGCGCTTGTTGCGCGCCTGCTTCGCCGAGCCGCCCGCCGAATCGCCCTCGACGAGGTAGAGCTCATTCTCGCCGATCTCGCCCGACTCGCAGTCGGTCAGCTTCTCGGGCAGGATCACGACGCTCGAGGATTTCTTTCGCTCGACCTTCTGCACCGCGCGCGAGCGCTCGACGGCTTGGCGAATGGCGAGGTCGGCAATCTTGCGGCCGTGCTCGACGTGAGTGCTGAGCCACAGCTCGAAGGGGTCGCGCACCATGCTCGAGACCAGCTTCACCGCATCGCGGTTCGACAGCTTCTCCTTGGTCTGCCCATGGAACTGCGGCTCCAGAACCTTGGCCGAAAGGAAGAACACGACGCGCGACCAGACGTCGTCCGACTGCAACTTGATGCCGCGCGGCATCATGTTGTGATGGTCGGCAAAGGCCTTGACCGCCTCGAAAAGCCCGTCGCGCAGCCCCGCCTCGTGCGTGCCGCCGGCGGGAGTGGGAATGAGGTTGGCATAGGACTCGCCATAACCCTTTGCCTCCTCCACGAAAGCGAAAGCCCACCCGGCGCCTTCGCCCGCCGCGAACCCGTTGCCCTCCTGCACGTATTTCTCGCCTTCGAAGATCGGGGCGACCGGTTGCGCGTCGGCGAGCAACTCCGCGAGATAGCCCTTCATCCCGTCGGGATAGCTCCAGGTGCGGGTCGCGGTCTCTTTTGCGCCCTCGATGTTCAGCGTGACTTTTACGCCCGGGAGGAGCACGGCCTTGGAGCGGACGATGCGCTCGAGATCAGGCAACGAGACCTTGGGCGAATCGAAATACTTCTTGTTGGGCCAGATGTGAACCGATGTTCCCGTATCGTTCTTCGCGCAGTTGCGCACCCGCTTCAGCTTGCGCGCGACCGCGCCGTCGGCGAAAGCCATTGCGTGCACGCCGCCCTCCCTGCGTACCTCGACCTCGAGCCGCTCGGAGAGCGCATTGGTCACCGACACGCCGACGCCGTGCAGCCCTCCGGAGAATTTGTATGCCGCGTCCGCTTCGGTCCGAGCGAATTTCGCGCCGGCATGCAGCTCGGTGAACACGAGCTGCACCGTGGGTATCTTCTCCTCGGGGTGGAGGCCCACTGGAATGCCGCGGCCGTTGTCGGAAACGGTCACTGAGCCGTCACGGTGCACGGTGACGTCGATGCGGTCGGCGTGTTCGCCAAAGGCCTCGTCGGCTGCGTTGTCGATCGCTTCCTGGATGATATGGGTGGGGTCGCTCGTCCGGGTATACATTCCCGGCAGCCGCTGCACCGGCTCGATGCCTCGCAGCTTCCTGACCGAGCTTTCGTCATATTTCTTCGCCGCCATGCTCTCCTGTCGCTCGATAGAAGACCGACCCGCGCCCGCGAGGGCGCGTGTCGCAGCCAGTAGCGTACCGCATTTCAGGCCTTGGTACCACTTTCTCCTCTGGCGTGTCGCCCGGCAGCGACAGCGGCGGCGGCCAACTGGTGATGAATAATGGTTATGGAAAATGGTGATGGGGAACGGCGATAAGGCTGCAGAGCAGCGCCCACTGACAGCCCTGCCCGTGAGAGTGCTAGCATCCCAGGGGGAGGTTCGCATGTCTGACGATATCTTCAAGCCCGCGCCCGGGGTACTCGAGGCGGCGCGCACCCGGCGCTCCATACGCGCCTACCTCAACAAGCCGGTTCCGACCGAAGTGCTCCGGGAAATCGTCGCCCTCGGCCGGCATGCCCCGAGCGGCTCCAACATACAGCCGTGGCGCGTGCACGCGCTCACGGGCTCGACGCTCGCGCGCGTCGGCACGGCGATCCAGCGAGCGTTCCTCACCGACGAGCCCGGTCACAAGCGCGACTACGACTACTACACCGACCCCATCGAAGAGCCCTATCTCGCGCGCCGGCGCCAGTGCGGCTGGGGACTCTATAGCACGCTTGGCATCGGGCGGGGTGACCGCGAGAAGTCGAGGGCCTACCGCGCGACCAACTACAATTTCTTCGGCGCGCCGGCAGGGCTGATCTTCACGATTGATCGCAAGCTCGAGCGCGGAAGCTGGCTCGACTATGGCATGTTCCTGCAGACCATCATGCTCGCTGCCCGCGCAAAAGGCCTTCATACCTGCGCGGAAGCGGCCATCGCGAGCTACCCCGACATCGTGCGGCGCGAGCTCGACATCACGACTGATTGGATCGTGATCTGCGGCATGGCGATGGGTTATGCGGACCCGGATGCGGTCATCAACACGTTTCAGCCGCCGCGCATCGAAGTGGACGAATACGCGGTGTTCCTCGACTGACAAGCAAGGCCGCAAGGCGATCAAAGCTTTACCGCGGAGATCGCTAAGTGCGCGGAGAAACAACAAGCTCTACCGCAAAGGTCGCTAAGGATGCGGAGGATTACCAATATGGTAAAAATGACCTGCGCCGTATCCGCACCACTAACATTCCGGAAAGCTACTCTTAGCGTTACCTCCGCGACCTTGGGATTACACTGAAAAATATTCCTTGGCGGCCTCAGCGGTGAAGCTGTTATTTTCCTTAGCGTCCACCGCGTCCTTTGCGGTAAGGCATTAGCGATACACGGATCACGGTTTACCGACATAGAGAATGCGATCGAGAGCCGCGATAACCCTGCTTGCCGGAACGGCGATCGCCGTCGTCGCGCCGCTCCTGGGTCTGCTCGCGGCGGGGCAATCCGTGGAGCGCTACCTCGCCTTCCCGCCGCGCACGCAGGCCGTTGAGCACGCGCCGTTTGAATGGGGCGCCTTTTTGCTGCTGTCGATTCCGGCGCTCGCCGCGCTGGCGCTCTACGCTGTGGCGCTGTTTCGCGCCGCGCCGCAACCGTCTTCGCACCGGGCGGGCGCCTTCCCTTGGTGGGGATGGCTCGGGCTGGCCCTGATCGCTGCCGGATGGATCCTCGCCTGGACGAAAGGCCTGGTCTCGCCCGGGTGGCGGCGCCATACCTTCACGCCGTTATGGCTGGGCTACGTTCTGACGATGAACGCGCTTCTATTGCGCGCCACCGGCCGCTCGCTGCTGACGCATCGGACGGAGTGGTTTCTCGTCCTCTTCCCGGTCAGCGCCATTCTGTGGTGGCTGTTCGAGTACCTCAATCAATTTGTCAGCAACTGGTACTACACCGGCACCGAGGCGAGGAGTGATTGGGACTACTTCCTGCAGGCAACCCTGCCGTTCTCGACCGTCCTTCCTGCGATTGCGAGCACGCTTGCGTGGCTACGACAGTTTCCACGCGTCGAGGCGCTCGCGCTGCCGCCGGTTGAAGTCAGCCCGGCGCTCGCGTGGCTCGCGCTCGCTACCGGCGCAGCAGCCTTGGCCGCAATGGGACTCTCATCCGAGCTGTTCTACGCAACGCTCTGGATTGGCCCGCCACTCGTTTTTTGCGGTCTGCAGCAGATCGTGGTCGGAGAGACGTTGCTCTCGCCGCTGGCGCGCGGCGACTGGCGTCCGCTGCTGCAGCCGGCGCTGGCGGCGCTCATATGCGGCTTCTTCTGGGAACTATGGAATTCCGGAAGCCTTGCGCAGTGGCACTACAGCATTCCCTATGCGCAGCGCTTTAATGTTTTCGAGATGCCGCTGCTCGGCTACGCCGGATACCTGCCGTTCGGCGTCATGTGCGCCGTGGCGCTGGACCTCATCGCGCGGATTATCGAGCGGCGCGGCCTTTACATTCGAGACTGAAGCCTCACCGCAAAGAAAAGCTTTGACACGAAGGACTCAAGAAATCAATTGGAAGCCGCCATCTTATTTCGATGTAGCACACCAGATCCGCTTCCGGCCAGCGTCGCATCCAGGCCACCGACCTCGCTTTATGCCACCCTTGGCGCCGTGTTTGCGACCTCGGGGTTGGTAGTGATTATTGCTCCTTGGCGGCCTTTGACCTAAGAAAATAGGTTCAGCCCCACATTTCCGCTAGAGCTTCGCAAATGTCGGCCTGCCCCATTTCCTTATTCGCTGTTGTCTCTTTCACTTTCCGCTCTGCGCATAAGAATCTTGTCGGCGCGGTTATATCTTTTCCCTTTCTTCTTGTATTTTCTTTGCTCTGTATTGAGCTCGCGTGCGTAAGGCGCATCACCAATAACCGAAAGCCGACATCAGCCCCCAGTCATGTGGCGGCCAGCCTAGTCTTTCTGTAATTCGGAACCACGTGCTTGATTACTCCATTCCCTGCAAACGACTTCCCTCCTCCGCTTGCGGCGTTTTCCCGCACACGCATCTCAATGGCAGCAAGCGCGCCCAAAACGCATTGAATTGAGTCAGCGAATCTGGTCGCCAGTTGATCGTCATTCGCGATCGCCGGCAAAGGTTCCTCTGCCCATCGAGATTTCGCCTCTATTAGATTTTTGATGAGCCGCCTTACCCCGGGGCTCTCTACCTTGTGGACGACATCGGTATGAATCAAATACAGCTTCCAAACTAAAACCCAAAGGGCCGCGCCATGCAAGTCGCCAACCAAGGCTCTGGCAAGTTTGGTTTTAACGTAGAAGGTCATCTTCACGTCGTCCAAGACAGACGCCGCGCGGCAATGTTGAGCAATAATCCTTCCTAACGACTCCTCGACAAGCAGGTGGCCCTTCAACGCTAGATGGCTGACCTTGCGCAGGTGCTGCAGCTTCTGCCCAGGTGTCGCTTGAGCGCAATGGTCTATTGCTACCGCTCTCATATTTCGTCCACGATCAAAGGATAAGACCGAGCCAGTGGGACATCACCCCTTTCCACGGACCCGCCAGCCACCAAGCGCAACCTCGGATTTCAGGATCTCTATGCAATTGCCTTCAGGTTCGGACGTCGTCACGGAATGAGGATCACTGTCCTGCTTGCAGCCAAATCACGGCCAAGGAACAAAGCCGGCGCGACTCCAATTAACAAGATCTCTGCCAAAGCGAGGGTATCCATGTGCAGAGACGCGTTGCAGGGAAGCTCTAGTGAGAATTGCCGATATCCTCAATGCGCACTACACCACGTTCACTTGGGTCCGACCCCCGTTCCGGTGATTTTTACCGTCACCCCCGCCTCGTTACCCCGGAACTCCACGCCGACGACGACGCCTCGACATGTCCACACCATCCTGTCTCGGCCCGGTTTGATGTCTATCGCAAAGGTAACCGACTCTCCGATTGCGTGCATGCCGCTCATCCAGAAGAACGCGCCCGAGGTGCTCATGTCGCGCATGATGCCCGTAGCTTTTTCAAGGGACGACGGCAGCGTGCTATGGTCCGGAAATTCTCTCCTTGTTTCTGCTAGTCTCGCCGTCATTTCGGCTCCTCAATCTGTGATCTTGAATTTGCTCTAGCCGTTTACACTACGCAGAGCGCTTGCTCCGGCAAGTTGCGCTGTCCCGGCTTCAACTGCGATGTTGGTGTCAGCTTCGCGGTCAGTGCGGCGGGCTACGGCGCTCGCCCGATGCGATTCTCTTTGGGACACCGAAGAAGTCAGGATCAGGCCGTGCTTGTACGCATAAGCGGACATCGCGAGACGGTTGGACACGTTGAGCTTGTTATAAATCGACGTGAAATGATTGCGCAGGGTGTGCTCGCTGATGTTGAGTATTTGCGCAAGGGTCTGGCCGTTCGCGCCAGGGCGATTGGCCGCCAGTGTCACAACTTCCCTTTCCCGATCGGTCAAACTCGCAATCTTCACCTGTTCTGGATCAAGTTCTTGGGCTGATCTTATTTTGGAAATCTCGCCAAAGATCCGGCCAGTCGTGAGGCGATCCAGCCAAAGCTGCCCTGAATGCACCTTGTCTATCGCTGCAAGGATAGTCTGGGCCGGCGACTCCTTCCTCACCACGCCACTGGCACCCGCAAGGACGACACGGTCGTGCAGTGATGCGTCACGCGAGCCAGTGAGCACTAGAATTTTGGCGCGCGACCTGGCCTTGAGTTCGGGTATGGCCGCGCTGCTATCGTCGTGGCCAAGATCGACATCGAGGAGGATCAGATCTGCAGCAGCGGCGTCGATCTGTTCAAACGCCTCGGCACAGCTCCCCGCGCAACCTACGACCTGCATGGCCGGCTGTCTGCTCTCAATGAGGCGTTCCAAGCCCCAGAGGATGCAGCGCTGACTGTTGATGAGAAATACGCGAATTGGAGCAGAGTTTCCGGCGATCATGGACATTCCCCCGATGAGTCAAACACGGGAACATCTGCAAATTTTGTGCCATTAACGCATTGTTACCCTTGAAATTTTCAATTCACTGATTTGTCACGAGCTCTTCCGATCGCCGGGACTCGGAACGGTGTCCGGCTCGTGTCAAAGCATCCTTACAACTGTTGTGCGCGTCGACGCATTGTCAGCCTTTCGTCGACGGTTTGGCGCGACCCGGTTAGCTTGGATTTGATGTCCGCTTCTGGCCAGAAGCGGACGTTTAGGTAGGTGGGCAAATCGACCAACAACACACGTCGCGGAAGCAGGATCCGTGTATCGTTTGCGCCCGATCGGGTAACCGTCGCCTATTCCCGAGGCCCGCCCGCGGATCCGTTTGTGCTAATTGGCACATGCACCGGCCCTGCCATTACCCCGGCCCGGAGAAAACACGCCTAGAGCGCGGCTATGCCGTTTAGCCGATGGGAATGTGCCGTTCGGCGCATTCGCGCTGGCCTGGCGAACGCCTATAAAAACAAATGTGGCTGGGGGATTCGCCTTCGGCCAAAAACAAGGAGTATTGGGATGAATACGCCTTCGAAATTCTTAGCAGCCGCGGTGTGTGGCCTGCTCCTTGGGCTACCGGCGGCTGCACAGGCTGATGATAATTGGCCGACGACAGATATTTTCATCCACTTTGGTACGCAAGACAATAAATTGACGGTTTCCCCGCCCGAGCTGACTCTACAGGCGGGCGAAATCTATCGGATCGTCGTCATCAATCCCAGCACAAAATCCCATGTCGTGGCGGCCCCTGAGCTAGCGGCGACAGGACTTACGGTAGACCTCCTGAAAGGGACACCAAAGGTTGACTACCCGACTGCGGCGATCTCCGCGGGAATTTCAGTGCGACCGGGTCAGATGATGGAGTGGACCTTCATGCCCATTCAGGAAGGCAGATACAAGCTCGGATGCAACCAGCTCTTTCACAAAGTGGCCGGAATGCACGCGATGATTGAAGTAGTGGACGAGGTGCTCTAGCACCGCTCCGCGCTCGCGCGACTTCCCGGTTCCCTCTACGGGTAGCCGGAAAAAAGGGGAAGGTAACGTCAAAAGGAAAAGACCCGTCGAAGCGGGTCTTTTTCTCGTAAGCTCAAAAAGGGGCCAGGCCCAAAAAAGAGTAAATTGGGTTCGACCCCTTGCTTGGGCGAGCGTCCGCTGTCGGTTGAAATCGCAGCCGGACGCGGACATGACCCCCGAGACCAAAATCGGGGTACTACAAACTACAGGGCCGGCTAGCGTCGCATCCCGGCCGCCGCCTTCGCTTTATGCCGCCCTTGGCGCCACCTCCGCGCCCTTGAGGTTCGTACTGATTGTTGTTTCCTGGCGTCCTTCGCGGTGAGGCTGTCATTTACCTTGGCGCACTCTGCGTCCTCAGCAGTCAAGCTTCGTTCTTTCCTGGCGCTCTTGGCGGTGAGGCTTGACGAGTCAAGTCAGAAGGCAGAAATCAGAGGGCAAAACGTTTTTTGGGGCTGTCTTGATCTATCTGCGTGTACCCGCGTTTATCTGCGGCCAAATACGTTTTAACAGTTTAACCGCGCAGCACGAGCGAAGCCCCGCGCTCGGCGATCATGATCGTCGGCGAGTTCGTGTTGCCGGAAGTGATCGTCGGCATGATCGACGCATCGATCACGCGCAGCCGCTCGATCCCCCGCACGCGCATATCCGGATCGACCACTGCCGAAGGATCGTCGGCGCGCCCCATCTTGCACGTACCGACTGGATGAAAGATGGTAGTGCCGATATCGCCCGCCGCCTTCAACAGTTCCTCATCGGTCTGATACTGCAGCCCCGGCACGAACTCCTCGGGGGCGAAGGGTTTCAACGCCTCCGTTTCGGTCACAATGCGGCGCGTGAGGCGGATCGACTCCACCGCGACCGTGCGGTCCTCAGGGGTGGAGAGATAATTGCACTGGATCGCCGGGTAGGCGCGCGGGTCGGGCGAGGTAATGCGCAGGTGGCCGCGCGACGTCGGGCGCAGATTGCAGATGCTGGCCGTGAACGCGGGGAACCGATGCGGCGGATCCCCGAACTTGTCTAGCGACAGCGGTTGGACGTGGTACTCGACATTGGGCGTCGCGTGCGAAGGGTTCGACTTCGCAAAGGCGCCCAGCTGCGAGGGCGGCATCGTCATGGGCCCGCTGCGGAAGAGCGCGTACTCGAGCGCGATCTTCGCCTTGCCCCACCACGATGAGAGGACCGTGTTGAGCGTTTCCGTACTCTTGACCTTGAAGGCCATACGCAGCTGCAGGTGGTCCTGCAGATTCTCGCCGACGGGGAGCTCGTGCACCACGGGAATGCCGTGGCGTTGCAGCAGCGCCCCGGGGCCGATGCCCGAGAGCTGGAGGATCTGCGGACTGCCCACTGCGCCCGCGGAGAGAATCGTCTCGCGCCGCGCTTCCGCGTACAGCGCCTCCTTGCCCTGGAAGAATTCGACCCCTGTCACGCGCCGTCCTTCGAGCCGGAGCTTCTTGACCAGCGCCCCCGTGGCCACCGTGAGATTGGGTCGCCTCATCGCGGGCCGGAGAAACGCCTTCGACGCATTCCAGCGCACACCGCTTTTCTGGTTCACCTCGAAGCGCGACACGCCTTCGTTGTTGCCGCGGTTGAAGTCCTCGGTCCAGGGTATGCCCGATTCGACTGCCGCATCGCGAAAGGCCTCGATGACGTCCCAGCGCAAGCGATTCGCCTCGACCCGCCACTCGCCGCCCTGACCATGCTTCTCGTCAGCACCCCGCCAATGGTCCTCGACCCCCATGAATACCGGCAGCACGTTCTGCCAGGACCAGCCGGCGTCGCCCGTCAACTGCGCCCACTCGTCGTAATCGCGCGCCTGGCCGCGCAGATAGAGCATGGCGTTGATGGAAGAGGACCCGCCGAGCACCTTGCCGCGAGGATAGAGGATCGAGCGCCCGTTCAGTCCAGGATCCGGCTCGGTGCGGTAGCACCAGTCGGCGCGCGGGTTGCCGATGCAATAGAGATAGCCGACCGGTATGTGGATCCAGATCCAGCTGTCCTTGGCTCCTGCCTCGAGCAGCAGCACCGACGTATTCGGATCCGCGGAGAGGCGGTTCGCGAGCACGCAACCGGCGCTCCCGGCACCCACGATCACGTAGTCAAATGGTCCGATCGCCTTCGACATTCTTATGATCCACAGAATGGTGATGAATAATGGTGATGAACAGTGGTGACGAAAAATGGTGATAAGAAAGTAGCAAACCGTAACACCGATCACCAGTAATCATCGCCATCTCTCATCACCAGTACTCATCAACATTTTCGCCTCGCGGGCACGATCGACCAGGAGGCGCCATGAGCATCAGCGCTTCTTCGTCTCGAGCGTCGCCTCCCGCACGACCTTCGTCCACCGGGCGATCTCGGATTTTACGTGCGCTGCGAACTCCTCCTGCGTCCCTGGTGTGACGGTAATGCCCTGGGTCTCGAGCCGCTTGCGCAGCGGCTGGCCGCTCGCCAGCAGCTTGTTGATATCGGTGTTGATTTTCGTCAATATGGGCTGCGGTACCTTGGCCTGCGTGCACAGGCCGTACCATCCGGTAACGTCGTAACCGGGCACGCCGGACTCGGCGAAAGTCGGCACTTGTGGAAGCTGCGCATTGCGCTTCGCCGATGTGACGGCGAGCGCCCTCACTCGCCCCGCCTTGATCGCGGAGAGCGGCGCGCCCGCGAGATTGCCCACCGAGGATTCCACGTGCCCGCTCATCACGTCGGTCAGCGCGGCGGCGGCTCCCTTGTATGGCACGTGCACGATATTGATTGCGTAGCTGATGTACTCCCCGAGGGTGTTCATCGGCATCGATGGATGCACCATGAAAACGTTGGGCACGCCCCCGATCTTCGCCGGGAACGCGAAATCCGCAATCGGATCGTAGGTGAGCGTCTTTCTGAAGCGCGCCGGTGTAACGCCGTGCGAGCCGATATTGCACAGGACCAGTGTATAGCCGTCGGGCGCGGCCTTCGCCGTGTACTCCGTGGCAATGTTGCCCGAAGCGCCGGGGCGGTTCTCCACAATCACGGTCCCGGCCCATGCCTTCGCAAGCGCCGCGCCGACGATGCGTGCGGTAGTGTCCACGCCCCCGCCGGGTGAGTATCCCACCATGATTCGCACCGCTTTGGTCGGATACGCCTGCGCGGTGACGGCGGCGCTACCGAGCACCATCGCCAGCGCCAGGGCAGACCGAAGGATCAAGGCAAAAGCACGAGGACAGACACCCAAGTTGCCGCATGGTCACTCCCTCCCGTTGGAACCCGGACAGCGCCGATATCGCGCCAGTTTTTTGTGTGCGAACATTGTGTGCCTCGCCACCGGGTTCGGCAATACTTTCAGTGTGTTACCCATATGACAGCAAAAACAGAGGGATACGGCTTGATTTCCCCCAGTGGCCGCGAGCGGGTCGCGAGTCCCGGGAAACCAACCGACTGCCGCCGACTCCAACCCAATGGGGGCGCCGCCGTCGGTGGCGCATCCCGAGCAAAGAGGAGGTAACGTGGCACTTACCCGATCACAAAGCGCCCTCGTCGAGCAGCGTCTCGCTGAACTCAGCAAGGAGGTGCAGGACAATATCCGCAAGACGATGCCAAAGCCCGCCGACGAGAAGTCCCTCGATCGGGCCGGCGCGGGGCTCGACAGCGGTGAAGAAGCCGTCAACAGCGTGCAGGAAGAGTTTGACCACGCGCTGCACGAGCGCTACCTCGCCGAGTTCCGCCAACTCGAGGCGGCGCAGGCGCGGGTGGCCAGCGGTGAGATCGACCAGTGTGCAGACTGTAGCGGAGAGATCGGCGCGGAGCGGCTCCTTGCCTATCCGCTCGCCAAACGCTGCATCGATTGCCAGGAACGCCACGAGAAAGCGTCTCGAGGCACGGCCGCGCCTAAGCCATGACGGGTTTCAGGTTTAAGGTTTAAGGTTTAAGGTTTAAGGTTTAAGGTTTAAGGTTTAAGGTTTAAGGTTCGAGGCTGGACGATAGCGGTTTACGAAGTTCCTCGCTTTGAACTCTGGACTCGGAACCTTGAACGTTGAACTCGGAACGTTGAACAAGTTCTTTTGGTGGTAGTATTTCCTCGCTCGACCCCCGCGCAAGAAAGGCTTCCACATGCCCGCCTCGCACGATGCGCCGCCGCGCGTGCTCGACCGTCCACTCGACGTCGGCATTTCCGACTGGAAAAGCCAGGACATCTACTACCTGTTAACCGGGCTCGTCATTCCGCGGCCGATCGGCTGGATCTCGACGATTTCAGCGTCAGGCGTGAAGAACCTCGCGCCCTACTCGTTCTTCAATCTGATGGGCAGCAGGCCGGCCTACGCGGCAATCGGCTCCACAGGCGTGAAAGACACTCTCACGAACATGCGCGAAGTGCCCCAGTTCGTGGCCAATATCGTCACGATGGACCTGCTCGAGAAAATGAATTTCACCTCGGGCGATTTTCCAAG
>Ga0111145_1050_pt1 | contig 29634 bp, 20 predicted proteins | sample DeeMarSeWOR28_12_FD_80392 | JGI IMG/M metagenome (GOLD analysis project Ga0111145, IMG submission 80392) | Betaproteobacteria bacterium SG8_41 | reverse complement strand
TCGACGCAACACATTGGGCAAATCGTTCAGCCGGTGTTTCGAAGTTTAGCGTTTTCCTCGGGCGTTCATTTAACCGCCTCGCCACCGCATTGAGATGCGCCTGCGAGTGAACCGATAGATCCGTCCCCTTCGGGAAGTATTGTCTCAACAGGCCATTGGTGTTCTCGTTAGAGCCACGCTGCCAGGGGTTTTGCGGATCACAGAAATACACCTTGATGTCGGTCGCCAGCGTGAAGCGTTTGTGCTCGGCCATCTCTTTACCACGATCCCAGGTAAGCGACTGGTAGAGCTCGCGCGGTAGGCTGTGCGCATGCTTGATCAGCGCGTTGATCACCGTCTCGGTGTCTTTTGAGTCGACCTTGGCCAGCATCACGTAGCGCGTGTGACGTTCAACCAGGGTTGCGATCTGGCTGTTGCGGCTGCCGAACAAGAGGTCGCCTTCCCAGTGACCCGGCACGGCCCGGTCTTCAACCACAGCGGGCCGCTCACGGATCGATACGGTGCCGGTGATCTGGCCGTGATCATCGCTCTTTTGCGTGTGATGACGCGAGCGGCGCATCCCCCGGGTGCGCCTCAGGTGCTCTAACAGCTCCTTCTTCAGGGCGCCACGGGCTTGGATAAAGAGGCTGCGGTAGATCGTCTCAGGCGACACTTGGTAGCGCTCATCGTGCGGGAACCGGTGCTTGAGCCGCCCGGCAATCTGCTCGGGCGACCACTCCAGCTGGAGCTTCTCGGCCACCAGGCGCGCCAAGGCTCGGTTTCGCACCAGTTTACAGCGCTTGGGACGGCGCGCTCGTGTCCAAGCAGCCTCGTCGGCCTGGCCCGCCCGGTAGGCTTGCCGGCCCCCGTTGCGCCTGAGCTCGCGGCTGATGGTAGAGGGCGCGCGTCCGAGCGATACAGCCACCGAGCGGATTGAGTGACCTGCGACTACCGAACGCGAAATCTCCTCACGTTCTGCCAGCGTCAGCGCACGGCACGATCGTCGACGCGGTGCGGGCCGTATCCCGCCACTCCGTGCCAAGACGCCTCGTATCGATGTGTGGCGTCGGCCAAACAGCCGTGCAATAGCGTGGAGGGATTCGCCTTTCTGCCAGCGATCCCACATCAATGCCTTCCTTCGGTGTAGTAGATCCTCCGTCTCGGTTCCATTGCAACATCCTCCCTCTCCCATCAGAGAATAGAATGTTGCGATGACCGGTTGAAACCGCAACCCAAAGCGGACGTCGCTCTTGAGTGTCGAGCCATTCACATCTGGTGAACCGCAGGACATTCGCGATCGGAAGAAGCAAGGGCGGGACTGAGCGTATTTCATGAGTATTTCCAAAACCCTGTTGTTCACGGTTATACGATCAAGCCGCACGGGCAGTTAGTACCGGTTAGCTCAAACGAACTCCGGTTTCAAAACAGGCGCTGCCCCCTATGTGCGGTAGCGCACAGACCCCGTCTTGGCAAGCGCGGAACCTTGTAAAGACTTAGTCCTGCGCCACGATAACGTGGGGGTCGTGGCACGCAAAGCTTGGATTGTCGAAATACCACGCAACGCAGAGGGCTTAGCGGGACACCCCACCTTTTGAGAGGCACGATCAATGACACCAGTAACGGACGCGAAGGTAGTGTATGGATTTTGGGGGGTTCTTGGTGGGGCAGCCATCGCAATGATCGTCGGCTTTAATTGGGGTGGTTGGACAAGCTCCAACACGACTCAGAAGATGAGCGACGAAGCCGTCTTGGCGAGCCGGGCGGCGATTTGCGCTGCCCAGTTCATGAACGCCCCGAACCATGAGCTGAACGTCAAAGAATTTCAGGGAACAGATACCTATACGAGAACTGGCTTCATTGAAAGAGGGGGCTGGGACAAGATGCCGGGGCAAGACAAAGCTGCTTGGGGTGTATCTAGCCCATGCGTCGCGGAGATTGACGGTCTTCTCAAGGCTTCTCAAAACGTAAGCGTCTCCGTCAAGTAGACAGTTCTGAAGTAGAGTTTGTCTTCGAGTCGATGATCGCCCGGTAGCGTGCGGGGGGCAGGCTCCCGAGCAGTCACATGGCAAGCGGTCTGTCCCCGGTGGCCGCAAGCGGACCTGCTAGGACGTCCGGTTCCGACCCATTCCGGTCGCTTAAGAAAACGGACCCCATACCCGCACAGCGGTACCGGCCGTTGGGATATATTTCTGCGGGGGCGGCAGCCGGCGCCGTTACGCTAATCTAGCGCTCCGGCCCGGCATTGAGGCTCCGAACGCAATGTAACTAAGATGAGGCGGCGTGCCGCAGATACTGGTGGACGAAAGCGATTGCCATGCTGCCTTCCCCGACTGCGGCCGCAACGCGCTTTACCGGGGAGGCCCGGACGTCGCCGCAGGCGAAGATGCCGGGCACGCTGGTTTCGAGGAGGTAGGGGTCGCGGTCGAGGCTCCATCGCCCGGCCGCGCGGACATCCGGGCCGGTGAGGACGTACCCTCTGCGGTCGAGCGCGATTTCCGGAGGGAGCCAGCCGGTTTCGGCGTCGGCGCCGATGAAGATGAAGAGTCTTCCCGATTCGAGGCGGGTCTTTTCGTCGGTCCGGTTGTTGCGGACGTCGATGGCTTCGAGGGTCTCACCGCCGTGGGCGGCGACAACCTCGGTGTGGCTGAGGACGCGAATGTTGGGCCGAGCGGCGATCTGATCGACAAGATAGTGCGACATGCTTTTTCCGAGCGAGTCGCCGCGGCAAAGGATGGTCACGCTCTTGGCATAGTTCGAGAAGAACATTGCTGCCTGACCGGCAGAGTTGCCGGCGCCGACGATGTGGATGTCGAGGCCGTGCGTGTTCGACGCTTCGCTACGGGAAGCGCCGTAGAAAATGCCCTTGCCGGCGAAGCGGTCGAAGCCTTCGATGGCAAGGTGCCGCCACGAGACCCCGCAGGCCAGGATGATCGTGCGCGAGCGCAGAACGTCCCCGCCGTCGAGATACGTCTGGAAGTTGTCGGCGCCGATGCGAGTGATCGCGCGCGTGACGAGGATCTCGGCGCCGAGGCGCCGCGCCTGACGAAGCGCGCGGGCCGACAGCTCTTCGCCTGACACGCCCGAGGGAAAGCCGAGGTAGTTCTCGATGCGCGAGGACGTGCCGGCCTGACCGCCAGGGGAGTCGCGTTCGACGACGATCGTCCGCAGGCCCTCTGATGCGCCGTAGACGGCGGCGGCAAGACCGGCGGGGCCTGCGCCGATGATCACCGTGTCGTAGTCGGAAGCGGCGGGCTCGGTGGAGAGACCCAGCAATTCAGCCGCGCGGCGCAGCGTGGGTCGAACAACCGTTTTGCCGTTGATGACGCGCATCACGGGAAAGTCCTGCGCGGCGGGCGGCGCGCCCGACCATTTCGCCATGTCGCCAGGCAACTCCGGGTCGAGCCACTCGAAGCGAATCTGGTTGCGGTCGAGGAAGCGGCGCAGTTCTGCACACGCGGCGTCGCCGCGGCGGCCGACGAGGAGCACGCGCACCGGCTCGGGTTGGGAAACCAGCGCCTGCAACCCGCCGGGACCACCCATGCGGTGGGCCGCGAGCTTGCCGATGCGCTCCGCGAGCACGGGGACCGCAGCGGCGATCGTGTGGTAGTCGTTCGGCTCGATCTTGAAGCAGCGCGACGGCTCGGCCGCGCGCAGGCCAGCCGGTTGGGGCATGCCGAAGACGATCGACATCTCGCCGAACACCTGGCCGGGTTGGCGCTGGCCCAGCACGCGTTCCGCACCGTCGATGAGCCGGACGACTTCGAAGCGGCCCTCGAGGATACCGAAGAGCGACCGGTTGTCACCCTCGTGGCACACGTACTCGCCCGTCGTGACCGAGATGTCGGCGATGTTGCGGCAGAACCGTTGGCATTCGCCCGGCTCAATGCCTGCGAAGACTTCGACTTTCTGGAAATCAGCCGGGGTCAGCATGGTCGATGTCAGAGCCCAAACCAGCGGGCCATGCGCTTGGCACCAAACTGCACCTTATGGGCTCGCCCCTCGACCGAGGGCGGGTGATAGGTACTCGTCAGTTTCGGCCCGGTCAGGAAGTCCAGGTCGGCCCAGCCGAGGCGGCCGTCTCCAAACTCGACAAGGCAACTGCCCGTCCCCGAGTTGGGTGTCGCCTCGCCGCCTTTGATTTTCGCGAGGATTGAACTCGCTACGGCGCGGGCCGCGCTCTCGGCAAAGGATCCGGCCTTCGGCATTCCCGTCGCGGCCCCGTCGCCAATGGCGTACACATTAGGGAAGCGCGTCTCCAGCGTGCGCACGGTGATCGGCACCCAGCCATTTTCGGCCATGCCGCTGGCCAGCACCGGCTGCGGTACCTGGTGCTTAGGCACGCCCAGGTAAAGCGCATAGGGCAATTCCGTTCCATCGTCCAGCACAGCGGTCTTCCGACCCGGCTCCAGCGCCTTGACGGAGCGGCCGAGCAGCAGCTTGATCCCCCTTTCGGAGAAGGCGGCGACCAGGTCCGCTGAGAGGTCAGCCGACGCCGGCATCGGGCTGGAAAGTGGGATGACCAGCGTGATCTCGCATGCATCCCGCACGCCCCGCATCGCAAGGTAGTGGTGCAACATCAGGGCACATTCGCTCGGCGCCGGCGGGCACTTGTAGGGAAAGCCGGAGACTCCGACAATTGCCGGACCTTTGGAAAACGCAGGAAGTACCTCGCGCAACCGGCTTGCGCCCGCCACCGAGTAGAACTCGTAGCCGTCCTCGGCAAGGCCCGGCGTTGCGGCCAGATCATAGTCGGCGCCCAGCGCGACCACCAGAAAGTCGGCTTCGTAGGTGCCGCCGGTGGTGGTAACGCGCCGCGCCGCGGGATCAATGGCAGTGATCGTCTCCTGCACGAAGCGCACGCCGGGCTTGACGAAGTTACAGTAAGGCAGGCGCACCGCCTCCGGTGTCGCCCGTCCGAACATCACGTCGATCTTGGAGTAGCCGAAAACGAAGGCGTCGCCCTTTTCTATCACGGTCACATCGGCCTTTTCCCCCAGCGCCTCCGATAGCAGGGTGGACAGCTCCATGCCGCCGAAACCGGCGCCCAACACAAGGGCTCGAGACTTCATTGCGATCCTTTTGCCTGGAGGGCGGTGCAAGACATACAGTTTGGCCCGCTGATCTGCGCGCCTTGAGAGACATTCTATACATATCGAGGGAATTCGGGGCGAGGCTTAATTACCTCAAGCGACCGCTGATGGCCGGAAGCAGACCTGCAAGGACGTCCGGCTTCGACCCGAAGCGGACATCTACGAGGGGTCATTTTGTGACCGTTCTGACCCTTCTATCCATTTCTCCACTTCTCGGTTCAGTAACCCAACGCGCTCATGTGTTAGTTCCTGCATACGCTTTACCTTACCATCAAGGTCGAACTCGATCATGAGGATGTGCGGACGCACAATATCCCTGTCAGGTACATATGGGACGGCCACAACAGCCGTGGTTTCCGTCCAGAAGTAGCCGAAGAAAGTGTCACCTTTGATGCGCCGGTCTGGATTACCCAAAGTCATTAGCACTTCAGAACGCCTCATCCCGACATGTAGTGATTTCAGCGTGTCATCCGTGAATGCCCTGTATGGAATATTTGGAAGTGGCACGATTATGCATGAGGCAATCAGCATGGCGGCCAGCACGGAAATTGCGCGCGTCAATGCGCTGGGGGCTACCGTGTTTGCTGCGGTGCTTACAGGCAGGTTCATAGAAGCTAGTAGACCCTGTCCACAATGGAAACGCGCTCAAGTCGCCCGTCAGCTGAGAAGAGCAACATCAGTTGCAGAGCACGTGATGCTCTCTCTGGGCGCTTGACGAAAATCGTGCCGTCCTGCTCGAACAAGCGGTAAGAAATTACGTGGTCTACGTCGTAAACGGCTAGTGGGGTCCCGAGGCGCTTGGTAATTTCAGCTCGTGTCGTCCCGCGCCCAAGGTCTAGCTGCTGAACTTGCTCAAGAGTCACAGCGTCCGCTTTTGACGCCGTGACGACCGGCTCTAACGAAGCGCAGCCACTTGTCAGCAGCGTCAGAAGAAGCAACAACCAATCCGGCGCGCCGCGCATGGTTTCCTCCTGCCTCCAAAAAAAGCACTCTAACGCAATGACTTTTTAGGCGTGTTGACGCACGTCAACGGTGATAGCGGCGGGATGGGGCCGGACGCATGCGTAGGTGTTTTTCGACGGGCATTTTTGTAGGAAGGGATGTCCGCTTCTGGCCGAAAGCGGGCGTCCGTGATCGTCTGCTTTCGACCAATTTCGGGCATTCGAGAATAAGTGCAGCAGGGCGATTCGGGACATATTCTTTCGCCAGCTCCTCGGACCATGGAATTCGCGATTGGCATCGCAAACCCAAGGCCCGAGTCGCTGTTTTTACGCAGCAATAGCCGTGAGTGTCCGTGACGCGTTGTCCCGGATTCTCTGGGAGACTATTCCCGCAAACCTTCTGGCGGCCGTAAACGAGCACCAAGCCAGAATGCGGATGAAGCGCTCTTCGTCACGGTTTTCCCCGAGGACATCCGCGACCATCTTGTCGGTGACGCGATACGAGGCCTTGGCCAGGACAATGGCCAGGCGTGCAATGGCCCGATCCTCACCATTCAGCTCCCCCGCGGCCTGGTCGATCCACCGGCCGTCGAGCGGCATGTTTTCGAGTTGCCAGTTGCGTAGTGAATCGGTGACCAGCGCCCTCACGCGGGGCGCTATGACCTTCGCACCTTCGCGTTCGACCGCCGCTGTCCATCGAGAAACCGCATCGGCGACTCGAGGATTCGACTTCGCCCATTGCATGTCACCGGGCAGGTCAGCCGGTGGCAAAAGACCCAAGGCGCGCCCTGGCACGAGGGGCAACCGCCGTGTGACTTCGAGCTCCGACCCGAACATGCGTAACGCCCATGCCTTCGCCGACTGCAGTCCGAACGGAGCGATGACCGGAGAATCCTCCATTACGACATGGCTGAACCGATTGATGTCGCTCATGGCCATCAGCGTTCCAATAACTTCCGGCAGTTGCTCGGCAGTAAATGGCGTGTCCGGAGTTTCGCCGTCATACTGCCCGGAGACGGCTCTGACCCATTCGAGCCGCCGACGAAGAGTCTCGTTCGACGTGTCAACGCCCTTTTTCGCAAGGATATCGTTTGCCGCTTCGTGGTCACCACCGGCGTGCACGAGGCTGATGAGCATGTCTTCGCAGTAAGGGCAGTCATTGATCTGTGACAGGACGGCGGTAACGGCGTCCTTGGTCGTGCGATCAACTTTATCGGCGACCAGCATCGCCTCGCGCCCGCCGGTCCAGATGGCTGCCATCAATTCCGGAACCTTGGAGCGGCTGGTGAGAGACCCGTTCTTGAAAAAGTCCTCCCGGATCATCTCGTAGACTTTTCTGGTCAGCCCCTGGGCTTGACGCGTCGGGACCGCAGATACGTAGCGCATGGTTTGAACCGAAAGCGTGTCGAACAACCAGTATCGAATTCTTGCGGGCAACATGTCTGCTTCTCCTATTCAGTAGTTAACGCAACATTGCGCGATGAGGATGCTAGGGACCCACTGGCGTTCCAACTAGTACAACATTTGTACCAACCCTGACGGGCACAGCGGATGCAATGGCCAGATCAGATCCCGGACTGATCGGCGCTGGTTGGTCTGGAGCCAGTTCAGAATTTGTACTAGCTCAAGAGCGGATAACGAATTAACATACTGACGATGAAGGGATACGGTCAGTTTTGCCCGATTGCAAAAGCCTCCGAGGTATTGGGGGAACGCTGGACGCACCTTGTGATCCGCGAGCTGGGCGCGGGTAGCGAAGCGTTCAATGACCTGCGGAGGGGCTTGCCGTTGATGTCGCCGTCGCTGCTGTCAATGCGACTCAAGTCACTTGCAGCAGCGGGGGTCGTCCAGCGCACGGAATCGGACAAGGGGGTCCGCTACACGCTCACGGAGGCCGGCCGAGAGCTCAAACCAATAATTCTCGCGATGGGAACCTGGGGCCAGCGTTGGGCGCGCGGCAAATTCGACAAGAAGGATCTCGATCCTTCAATGCTGATGTGGGACATTCATCGAACGATGAAAGCCAAGTACTTTGGTGCGAAACGTCACGTGCTGCTGTTTGAGTTTGCCGATTACACGTCAAAGAAAAGGCGCTGGTGGCTTGTCATCGAATCCGGGGAAGTTGATGTTTGCATGAAAGACCCCGGTCACGAGATTGATCTCCACCTCATTACGGACGTCAGGACTCTCACAGGTATCTGGATGGGGGACATCGGCCTTGGACAGGCGATCCGGTCGAACCTGCTCAGGGTAACGGGCTCTCCCAGGCTCAAACGTGACATCTCCACATGGCTGGGCACTAACTTTTTTGCCGGAATCAAGCCGGTAGTGTAGATCGTCACCCCGGCGCACGTCCCGCCCGCTTCCCTGTTTGCCGCCACTTCCGCCTCGGCATCGGGCACGCACTGAAGATACGAACGTCCGCCTCCGACCCGAAGCGGACAGCTAACGTTCGCGTATGGCGAGCGCCAACCGAGGCGGGTTGCGAATGTGCCTGAACGCGGCGCCGCGAGTCACGTGGCCAGCTGAGCAGGTGGGCTCAACGCTTTGGACTGCCAAGAGGCGGGCGGTTTTTGCGATACGAATTCTTCAAGGCGATCTTGCCGTCTCGAAAGACGAACAAATCACAACCACTTACCTCGACGCGAGTGCCGTCCGCCCGCGTTCCCGTGAACATCCACTCCGATACCCCTCTGTCCCCCCGGACAAAATGACGGGCGTTGCCCCAGTGGGCATCAGGGAAGGTTTTCCAGACTTCCGCGAAGCCCGCTCGCACGGCCTCAGTGCCGGAATAGCGAGTGCCACAGGCGTCCGGACCTGCAGACGCCTCGAAGACACAATCCTCTGTCATGAACGACATGAGGGCATCGACATCATGGCGATTCCAGGCATCGGCAAAGGCCTGCAAAATCTCCGCGGTGACCTCAGTAGTCAAGTTTGGCATGATCTTTTCCTTCCTTTCAGCTTCTGCACAGGTATCGTCGTCTACACACGCGAAATGAAGTGGCTGACACAACGGATGATAGTTCGCTTTTGGCCGGAAGCAGACGTGATCTTCCGGAACAACAGAAGACCGCGACCCCTTATCGGCATGCATCGGCAGCCGTAACTACGGTGACCCGCGACCGGTGACCAGGACAGCAAAAGCCGGACGAACCGACGTTCTTGTTAAGTTGTATCTGTTCTTGACTGCGGCCAAGAAAGGCGGCTCGGCGGAACCCCGATTCACCATTCACCATTTACGATTCACGGCTGTTTGGCGTATTTGCCCGTCAGCTGCGGCGTCTGCCCCTCCTGCCCTTTCTGCTGGCGCTCGAGCCGCGTCACCCGTGCCCACGTGCGCTTCAGATCATCACGCACCTTGATGCGCAGCCGGCCCAGGCATTCCGTTTCGAGCTCGACCAGGTCGCCATCCTGGAACGGGCTCAGACCGCGGTGATTGGTTCCGCTCGCCAGCACATCGCCCGGCTCAAGCGTATGGATCGAGCTCACCCACTCGATGCAGCGGGGTATCTTGTGCGCCATGTCGCTGGTGTTGAAGTTCTGCATGAGGGTCCCGTTCACCCACAGCCTGATCTGAAGGTTGTGCGGGTCCTTGATCTCGTCAGCCGTCACGATGTAGGGCCCCATTGGCGCGAAGGTATCGCGCGACTTCATCTGATAGAACGTGTTGCCCGACGGCGGCAGGCCGCGCGCGGACCCGTCGATGAAGTTCAGGTAGCCAAACACGTGGCTCATCGCATCGGCTGCGCGCACGTTCTGCGCGCGCTTGCCGATCACCACCGCCACCTCCGCTTCGCCCTCGAAGATCGTCGCCGGCACGTCGGGCAGCACCATCGTGTCGCCGTCGCCAATGACACCGCTCGGCGATTTATGGAACGCATTGATCGGCGCCGGCTCACTCCGGGTGCCGTCCTCGATGTTGTGCGGTCTCGGCAGAGGCGGCCTGAAACGCACTTGATCCACAGGCACACCTTTGCCATCCGCAGCCGCTTTCTCCAGCCTGGAGCGGCAGTCCGCGAAGCGCTCTATCACGCCATTGATCAGGTTGTGTGGTCCTGTGTGCGGAATATCCCGCACCACCTGTGAAACATCCACCACTGTCTCGCCTTTGAGAACGCCAAGCTTGAAATCGTCGAAAAACGCCAGCTTCATTTCACCCCCCCTTCTACACGCGTGGCACGACATTCAAATGTAATCCATACTGCTATTCGCAAATAGTGATAGTTACTGGTGACGAGTACTGGTGACAGGTTGCAAAACCGCGCCATATCACGATCTTTCGTCACCCTCTTTAATCACCAGTTGACATAAACGGTGATCAGCGGACGCGCCGCTTTGCATCATCATTCTCTCATCACCATTCTCTCATCACCAGCTGGGCGCGCGGGCAAGATTGCCGGCCAATGAACTTTGGCTTGCGCTTCTCCAGGAAAGCGGAAGCCCCGTGTCCTGGATCTCGGTAAGGACCTTCCAGGTGCGCGGGTTTCCTCGGCCGGCCCTCCAGCCTTGCCACACCCTCGATCGCTACCGTCATCGCCGCTCTTGCGTCTCCGCGAAGCCGATAAAATAGACGCGCCGAGTCAAAACCATAAGGTGGACTTCACAAGCAGGAGCGGGAATGGCCAAGAAAATCGCGGTCGTAGGCGCTGGCGCCATCGGCAGCAGCTTAGGGGCGGATATGACTGCTGCGGGGCACGATGTCGCGCTCATCGACCAGTGGCCGTCGCACGTTGACGCCATGAGAAGCGATGGCTTGCGCATCGTCATGCCGGACAAGGAGCTCCACGTTCCTGTCCGGGCCTACCACCTTTGCGATGTTTCCGCCCTGGATCAGCAGTTCGATATCGTGCTGCTCTCCCCGAAGTCCTACGACACCCGCTGGTTGACCGAGCTCATCAGGCCTTGTCTCAAGCCGGACGGCGTGGTGGTCGGCGTACAAAACGGGATGAACGAGGAGTCGATCATTCCGATCGTCGGCTACCAGCGCGTTATCGGCTGCGCATTCGAGATTTCAGCCGAGATCTTTACCCCGGGGGTGGTCCAGCGCAATACGCCCCCTGAGCGGGCATGGATCGGACTCGGTGAGTTGCACGGCAGGATTACGCCGCGGCTGCGGGAATTGGAGGCGCTGCTCGCGTGTGCCGGCAAGATCACGGTAACGACCAATATATACGGCGCCAAATGGTCAAAGCTCGTCAACAGCTCGATGATTCTGGCGCCTTTCGGGATGCTGGGTCTCCAGTCGTGGGAGGCAACACAGATTCCGGAGGTGTTCAAGCTCTGCGTCCGTCTCGGCCGTGAAACCATGAGCGTGGGGGCCGCCCTCGGCTATGCGATGGAACCGATCTTCGGATTGAGCGCGGAGGAATTCATGGGTTCCGCCAACGAGGTCGTCGAGAAACTTCTGATGACGATCGTGAAGCATCACGGTAGCACCGCACGGAAAGTGCGCGGCGTCGTGCTCCAGGATTACTTGAAGGGACGCCGCACCGAGACCGACTATCTCAGCGGTCTGGTCGTGCAAAAAGGCAGGGAAGCCAGCATCCCCACGCCGGCAAACGAGGCCGTTACGGAAGTCAACGCGCAGATTCGCCGGGCAGGCTCAAGCCGGATCGCTCAAACCTGGCGCTCGTCGAACGGATGTTAGCCAAAAGCTGAACAGCAGGACGCCACCATCACTTACAAGGCACCGGTATAACGGCCCTCGATGGCGATGAGTACTGGTGATGATTACTGGTGATAGGCGGTCAAACGGCTACTTATCATCCTCTCTCATCACCATCTTTCATGACCACCCGTCATCATGATGCCCGCCCTTGGGAAGCTCGGCGAGCTCGATAAGGCAGTTCTCGGTGGCCGACGGGTCAAGATAGGCAATGCGGCAGCCGGCGTGACCGATCCGCGGCACCTTGTCGATCAGTGGAATTCCCTTTTCCTTGAGCTCGGCCAGCGCCTCGTCGATATCCTCGACCTCGAAACAGATGTGATTCAACCCGCCCTTGCCCTCGTCAACCATGCGTTGGTGCTTGCTGTCGGGCGTGGTGCCGGCGATCAGCTCGACCATCGACTCGCCGATCGGATAGAGCGCCAGGCGCCGCCGCTCGTTGGCTTCGGTGCCGCCCAGAGGAATACCAAAACAGTCCTCCCACAGTTTCCGGCTTTGCTCGACGTCGCGGACGATGACGCCGACGTGCTCGATGCGCTTGATTTTCATTGATGTCCTCTCTGACGTTCCATGGAGTCGCGACGGTAGCATAGCCCGGCACGGGCCACAGCGGCAAAGGCCCAACAAGTCACGAGAGGTGGTCCGCAGCGCGGACTGCTAGAGCCTCGCCGCCGAGCACGCCAAGACCGCGAAGGACGCAGCGGACGCCAAGGGTGGCATGCAGGGAACCCCTCGACCACCCTTAATCGTTCTGCCGTAGAACGCCCCCTCATCCCTTAACCCTTCTCCCTCTGCCTCGCTGGTCACCGGTCGCGGGGCACGCCTCGCCGGCACTGGTCGCGGAATCCGGAAGGACGCAAAGACAACGCTTTGGTCTCCTCCAAGTGCACGTGGGTGCGTCATACAGTGCGCGCTCCCCGCGGAGAAGGATGGAGGTAAAGTAGCGGCATGGAAAAAATCCGACTCTCCAAGCTGATGTCGGAGCAAGGCATTTGCTCGCGGCGGGAAGCCGACAGCTACATCGAGCGCGGCTGGGTGCTGGTCGACGGCGTGCCCGTCACCGAGCTTGGCACGCGCATCTATCCCAACCAGCGCATCACGCTGGCGAAGGAAGCACAGTCGCGGCAGCAGGCCCGGGTGACGATACTTCTCAACAAACCATTGGGCTACGTCTCGGGACAGGCCGAGGAGGGTTATCGCCCCGCGGTGACGCTGATCACCGTCCAGTCGCACTTCGCCGGGGATCGCTCGCCCCAGCGTTTCAGTCCCGCGCACCTGCGAGGCCTCGCGCCCGCCGGCCGCCTCGACATCGACTCGACCGGGTTGCTGGTGCTCACCCAGGACGGCCGCATCGCGAAGCAGTTGATCGGAGAGGACTCCGAAATCGACAAGGAGTACTTGGTCCGGGTCGAAGGCCAGCTATCCGAGCGTGGACTTGCCAGCCTTAACTTCGGGCTCAGCCTCGATGGCGCTGCCCTGAAGCCGGCGAAAGTCGCGTGGCAGAACAAGGACCAGTTGCGGTTCATCCTGCGCGAAGGCAAGAAGCGCCAGATCCGGCGCATGTGCGAGCTCGTGGGGCTCAAGGTCACCGGCCTCAAGCGCGTGCGCATCGGCAACGTGCGCCTCGGCGATCTGCCGCTTGGACAATGGCGCTACCTCCGGAACGACGAGCGCTTCTGACCGGACTCGCCGCGCCAATCATGCCCACGGCGCCATTAAATGCCCGGAAGACCGCCCCGGTGGCCGGCTAGTGCGCCGCGCCACGTTTTCTCCCAATCGTTCCCAACCGCGTCCACCACCTTCCCGTCCGGCCGAAAGAACCGGTTCGGCAACTGGAACATCGCAAGGAGGAGGTTTCCTTCCGGTCCTGCCCAGGCTTCATGTCGGCTGCCCGCCGGGCGCCATACGAACTCGCCCGCCCGGCACACGCCCTCCCCGCACACCAGGCTCCCTTCCAGCACATAGGTCTGCTCGATAAGCACGTGCTCGTGGTCCTTCAGCTTCGCTCCCGGGCTCATACGCATGAGCACTGTCAGCAGGCCCGTCGCGGGGTCGATGAGCAGCGTTTTCGTTTCGCATCCCGGGTAGAGCGTCTTTTCCCATGGGAGCGCCGCGACGTCGACGAAGCGCGAGGCAAGCGGCGACAGATTGGCATGTTGACTAGCGTGCGGCGTAATCGCGGTCATGCGGAGACTCCTTTACGGATTGGGCCGGCAAAAGGAAATTTGTGGCGTAGATATCGGCTCGTCGCTGGAAAACTCACCGACGAGCAGATCCAGGCTGTCGCCTACTACGTGTCGCGGGCGACTGGCGGCGGCAAGGAGTAAGGCGACGAAATCCTCAACCGCCTATAAACGCCGATCATGCTCGCCAAGTAAGGATAAGTCGGCTGCCACCTGCCAGGAACCTGCACCCCGCTTCCGATTTCCGCATTACCAGTCACTGACTTAACGCATCCGATCACTAAAAAGGGGTCAGGACCCTTTTTTGGTTCCGTAAGCAGCTAGTTTTTTACACTTTTTAAGCCGGAATTGAAAAAAGGGTCCTGACCCCTTTTTTGCGGGCCTGGTCAGGGGTCACCCTGCAAGACCGTCAGCGGTTATCCTTTGCCTCCCCTAGCGCTGCGTGCGCCGCGGCCAGCCGTGCGACCGGCACGCGGAACGGCGAGCACGAAACGTAATCGAGCCCAATTCGGTGACAGAAGGCGATGCTGTCGGGGTCACCGCCGTGCTCGCCGCAGATGCCGATCTCGAGATTCTTCCGGCGCTCGCGCCCGAGCTTCACCCCCAGCTGCATGAGGTAGCCCACGCCGTTCTGGTCGATCGTGGCAAACGGATTGCGCGTCAAAATGCCTTTTTGCAGGTACTCACTCAAGAATCCTGTTTCCGCGTCGTCGCGGGAAATGCCGAAGGTCGTCTGCGTGAGATCATTGGTCCCGAACGAGAAGAACTCGGCGGACTCGGCGATCCGCCCGGCGACCAGCGCCGCTCGCGGCACTTCGATCATCGTGCCGAACTGATAGGGCAACTTCATGCCCTGCTCTTTCAGCACCTTGCGAGCCTCCTCCTCGAGCAAGTCGCGTCCAAACTTGAGTTCGGCGCTGGTGGCGGCGAGCGGAATCATGATCTTGGGCTTCAACTTGACGCCCGCCCGGGCGCACTCGCAGGCGGCTTCGAGTATCGCGCGCACCTGCATGCGCACGAGCTCCGGCATGTGAATTCCGAGGCGCACGCCTCTCAGCCCGAGCATCGGGTTCTGCTCGCGCATCGCCTCCACGCTTTCCAGCATCTTGCTCTTGGCGCGGAGATCCCGTTCCAGAGCGGCGGCATCGCCGTCTTTGAGCCGGATTCGGGTCTCCAGCTCGGTAACGGCCGTCCGCAGATCGTCCCGGCTCGGGAGGAACTCGTGCAGTGGCGGGTCGATCAGGCGGATCGTCACGGGTAAGCCGTCCATCGCCTTGAACAGAGCAATAAAGTCCGCGCGCTGCATTGGCAGCAGCTTCGCCAGCTGCTCCTCGCGCTGCTCCGCGGTGCGCGCGAGGATCATGCTTTGCACAATCGGGAGCCGCTCCGGCTCGAAAAACATGTGCTCGGTACGGCACAGGCCGATCCCTTCCGCGCCGAACTTGCGAGCTCGCTCCGCGTCGCGCGCATAGTCCGCGTTGGCCCATACCCCCAAGCGGCGGAATCCGTCAGCCCAGGAAAGGAGCTCGACAAACCACGGATCGGTCAGATCCGGCACCACGGTCTCGAGCTGCCCCGCAAACACCTCGCCAGTCGCCCCGTCGATCGACAGCCAGTCGCCTTCCTTCAACACCTTGCCGCCTGACGTGCGCAGCTCGCCGTGATCCACGTCCACCTCCAGAGAGGACACGCCCACTACAGCCGGTATTCCGAATTGCCGCGCAACCAGCGCGGCGTGACTGGTCCGTCCGCCGCGGCTCGTAAGCACGCCCTGCGCGGCGAGCATGCCGTGCACGTCGTCCGGCCGGGTCTCGGGCCGCACCAGAATGACTTCTTTCTTGAGTTGCCGCTTCCAGTGCTCGGCCTTGTCGGCATCGAAGACGATCTGGCCGATGGCCCCGCCCGGAGACACATTGAGCCCCGTCGCGATCAAGTCGCCCTTTTCCTTGGCCGCGCTGCGCGCGGCCGCGTCGAGCTGCGGGTGCAGGAAGTAATCAACGTGCTCGGGCGTGACGCGTCTTACCGCCTCGGCCTTGCTGATGAGCTTCTCCTTCGTCAGTTCCACGGCTATGCGAATGGCCGCCTGCGCCGTGCGCTTGGCATCGCGCGTCTGAAGCATCCAGAGCTTGCCCTGCTCGATCGTGAATTCGATGTCCTGCACCTCCCGGTAATGCTTTTCGAGCGTGCGGGCGATCCGCCGCAACTCCTTGTCGGCAGCGGGCGCAAGACGCGCCAGCTCCGCGATGGGCAGCGTCTTGCGCGTTCCCGCCACAACGTCCTCGCCCTGCGCGTTCATGAGCATGTCGCCTTCGAGATGGTTCTCTCCGACCGTCACGTTGCGCGTGGTCATGACGCCCGTGCCCGAGTCGTCGCCACGGTTGCCGAAAACCATCGTGACAATGTTCACCGCGGTGCCAAGGTCGTCTGGAATGCCCGCCGCTTTGCGGTAGTCCTGCGCGCGCTTGCCATTCCACGAGCGGAATACCGCGCTCGTCGCAAGCTCGAGCTGCTCGCGCGCGTCCGCCGGAAACGGGCGCTTCGCATGCTCTTCCACGATGCGCTTGAATTCCCCGGTGAGCGCCCGCAGATCTTCCGCCGGCAGCTCCGCGTCGTTCCACACACCACGGCGCGCGCGGTGGGCTTCGAGCCGTTCATTGAAGGGCCTGTCGGATACCCCCAACACAACGGTGCCGAACATCTGCACGAGCCGCCGATAGGCGTCGAAGACGAAACGCTCGTCGCCGGTTTGGCGGGCAAGCGCCTCGGCGACCTCGTCGTTGAGGCCGATATTGAGCACCGTGTCCATCATGCCCGGCATGGAAAACTTCGCACCCGAACGACACGAGACGAGGAGCGGGTTGTCGGCGTGACCGAACTTCTTGCCCGTGGCGCGCTCCAGCGCATCGACGGCCGCCAGCACCTGCTCCCACATCCCCTTCGGAAAGCGGCCGCCCGCCGCGAGAAATGCGTTGCACGCTTCCGTAGTTACGACGAACCCGGGAGGCACCGGGATTTTCAGCTTGGTCATTTCGGCCAGATTCGCGCCCTTGCCGCCGAGCAAGGCGCGCACGCCCTCCCAGGAGCCCGCGGCACGCTCGGCAAGCCGGATCTCGTCAAACAGATAAACGTATTTCGCCCCCTTGATCTTTCGTGCGGGCCGTGCCGTCCGGGAGCGCACCGACCGCTTCGGCTTTTTGCTTCTTGAGGTCATGACTGAATTTCGCCTGAGGTTTAGCTGAACTGTTGAATCACGCACCGCGGTTACGCATCGATTGTCGTCTAAAAAGGATTCCGTCGCAAAGGCCGAAGTCCAAATGGCGTCCGCCCCTGTTTCTTCCGCTAATTCGACTGCAGTTGTCTCATGGCATCCCGGCGGGTCACGATCTATTATCGATGAATCGGGGCGCTAAGCCGCCTCGCGCGGCAGTTCGTTTGCCCTTGCGCGCAAGCCAAACAACGCGCCCAGCGCGGCCAGCGATAGCCCCGCGGAAAGTCCAATCGCGGCGCGCACACCGAAAGCCTCGAGCACCAGTCCGAACGCATACGGCGCCAGCGCCTGCATGGCCCGCGCAAGCACCCCAAGCAGCCCCTGCAGCAGCCCGTATTGCGCGGGCCCGAAAATCGCAAGAGGCAGCGTGCCCTTCGCGATGGTGATCATGCCGTTGCCCGCGCCGTGGAGCATCGCGAAGCCCGACGCGGCCAGGGGCACGCCGCCGAACGCCCCCAGCACGAAAGCACCGACCGGGTGCAGGGCGGTCGCGATGCGGGCCGTCCACAAAGGATGAAAGCTGAAGCGATGGGCCGCGAGGAACTCGAGCAGGCGCGCCGCCACCTGCGCCGGCCCCAGCAGCGCGGCTGCGGTCAGTGCGGCTACCGTGGTGGCCCCAGCGGCCAGCAACAGGCCTGGCAGGTGCGCAGCCATGGCCGACGTGACGAATGCCGTGGCCGCGGAAAAAAGCGCAAGCAGAATGAAAGCGCGCCTGTCCTTGCGCGAGCTCCACCTGGATGCGGACTTTGAATCGGCTCCAGCTTCACCGGCCGCACCAGGCTGGGCTTCCCGCTGCCCATCTCGAGTCACGGAGGGTATGCAAAGCAGATTGAGCGGGAGCGCGAGAAAGACATTCATTGCCGCCCACCCGTAACAGGCTGCGCGCCAACCAAAGTGCTCCGCGACCAGGGCGGTGAGAGGCCAGCCAACCGTGCTGGCGAAACCAGCGATCAGCGTGATGCCGGTAATGGGTGTCCGGGCCGCTCCGGCATGGATTCGTACCAGCGTCGCGAAAGCGGCATCGTAGAGTCCCATCGCCATACCGACGCCGAGCACACACCACGCGGCGAATACCATCATCGCGCTTGACGCAAAGCCCAGCAGCACCAGGCCCGACGCGAGCACCAGGTTGGACCAGGCCAGCATATTGCGGCCCCCGCTTCTGTCGATGGCCCGTCCGACTGATGGCCCGGCGATCGCCATCACGATGAGGGACACCGAAAAGGCACCGAACACGGTGCTCGCCGACACACCGACGTCGGCAGCGATCGGTTGCGCCAGGATTGCAGGCAGATAGGTCGACGAGGCCCACGCGATCGTCTGCGTGACGCCCAGCGCCAGCACCTGCGTCAGCCTGCCTCTGCCCTCCACGGCCGTCATGGATGCCTCTGCACAAGTTTGCCCTACGTGCTCCCATAATCATTCCCCTCCTGCCGGAGGAGGGGTGCCGGCGAAAGCGGGCGGGGTGGTGTGAGCAACGACGGATCCCCTCCTGCCAACGCGCATTCGATGACGCGATCGGGATGGACCGGTTGATCCGCCGCAGACTAGATGCTTGCACGGCCACCCCGTCGGTCAGGCTGCACTGTATCGCGACCGTCGCTCGCCGGCCCGAGGTCGTGCATGCTCCCACCACCGCGTCGCCTTCGGCACCGCGCCCCTCCGGCAGGAGCGCATTCCGGGAGAATGGAAGATCGCGAAGGACGCGATCAGCCCTCAGCGTTTTCGATCAGGAAGCGTGGTTCGGCCGGAACACCGCAAACACCTTGTCCGAGTTCGTGATCCACGATTCGAGAAACACCGACTCGTCCGGCTTGCGCTTGAGCTCGTTCATGGCTCCGGCCAGGCAGAACCAGTTGAGCAGCTCGTGGTGGCCGCGGTCCTCGACCTCCTCGATCGTGGTGTTGCGCCAGAACTCCCAGTCGCCTTCCTTCAGCGCTTCATAGTAGCGCTTGTCGGATTCGACATCCGGGAACATGAGCGAATGTTTCTGCACCATGAAGGAGTGGCTCCAGCTCGAGGACGCGATGACCGCGACCCGCCACGGACTCTTCTGCAGCGCCCGCGCGATAGCAGCTCCCACCTGGAAACACCGCCATGGCTGCGGCCCGGGAGGATCGAGGTCCGCTTCCTTCGCGGGTATTTTCTCGGCGGCCTCCGATGGCCGCATCGGCCTTCCCTGCGCGTGGATCAACCAGCGCCCGTACGCGTTCACGGCGAACGGCACCACCGGATAGGGAAAGCCCTTGCGGTCGTAGTCGAGATACATCACCGAGTTCGTGAACGCGTGGCCAAGCCCGTCGTGCAGCGGCTTGTAGGCGTAAGCGACGTCAATGCCCTCTTTCAGCAGGGCTGTTGCCAGGTACTTGCCGCCCTCGCGGTGGCCCTTCACCTTGAAAACCTTGTCGTCAGGCTCGTCCCACACGTTCTTGCCACGGTGGTTGTGGTTCCAGGGCTGAAACTCGAAGGAGTCGTAGGCAAGGACCGAGAACGGCGGCACGCAGTCCTCGCGGAAATTTTCGTACTGATCGTCGCCCCAGATCAAAATGAAATCCGGCTTGAAGGCGTCGAGCTCGGCGCGGATCTTCCTGAAGTGGCTGATCAGATCCTGGCGGTGCCGGTCGGAATGCGCCTGGCCCTGATCGCTCCCCCACTGCTCGCGCATCGTCGGGTGCCAGTTCTCGGGGGAACGAAATTTTTCCGCGAGCAGGGGATCGTCGAGCGATATCTTCATCCGCCGGCTCATGTTCCCCTTAACGGAAAGGTTAGGGTAATGAGTCATGCCGAGCCCCAGGATCTGCCCCATGGCGAATCTCCTCTCGTGCTGCGCGCGATACCCGGGCGGCACGGCGCGACGCTGCATTCTACGCCCATTTTCCCATGTCATAATCGGGCACAAACGCAATGCGGCATTTCAAGAGAAGGGAGGCGGAAATGGCAGGAAGTCTCACACCGATCCGGCGCGTGATTACCGGCAACGACGAGCGCGGCCACTCGAAAGTGGTTTGGGACGGCCCCGCCCCCAATACTCACGAAGCGTCGATGGGTTCGGGACGCGGCCACACGGACCTTTGGGTGTATAACGAGTCTCCCCTTCCGCTCTCCGGGGACGACGACGGAAATCTCAAGTACGTCTTTTCCGGACCGCCCGAGGGCGGACATTTCCGCGTCGTGCACGCGCGCGAGCGCCCGGCCGACTACGACCCGGCGAAGGACAAGGACCTGGTCCCGGCCCACGCGGCGAAGGAGCGTCCCGGCAGCCGCGGCGTGTGGGACCGGGGCGGCAACAGCGCCTTCTCCTCGTCGATGCACAAGACCGAAACGGTGGACTACGGCATTGTGCTGGCAGGCGAGCGCGAGTTGATCCTGGACGACTGCGAGCTCGTCATGAAGCCCGGTGATGTCGTCATCCAGGTTGGCGCATGGCACCAATGGCGCATGCCCAAGGGTGCCATGATGGCGTTTGACATGATCGGCGCGCGTTTCGTGGACGGGCCGGCAGGTCTGGCGCAGGGCCGCGATGCGCCGATGCGCGCCACGCCCACGTTGCCCGCCGGGGTCAAGCCCACGCGACGAATCGTCACCATAGACCGGGAACCGGGCAAATCCTCCCTGGTGAGCGACGGTCCGGCACCCGACGTACGGACCGATCCGGCGCGCCCGGGCTACGCCTGCGCGCGTCTCTGGGTGACCGACAGCACCCCGGCGAAGATCGTGTTCGAAACGCTGCACCTGCCTCACACCCTCGAGCCGCCGGCTCGCGGCTCCGTCTGCAGGGTGGTCACCTTCCCGCCAGACGATTCATGGAAAGGCAAGGTGGGCACGGCCGAGGTGCAGGCGCATTTTCGCGCGCTGGGATCGCCCGCGGCTTCGACCTACTCTCCCCTGGCTCCCCATCCGTACATGCAAAGGACACGCACGCTCGACTTCTGCATCGTCCTCGAAGGCGAGATCGCGCTCGTCCTCGACACGCAGGAAGTGGCCCTGAAAGCAGGTGACATCGTCATACAGCGCGGCACCAACCACGCCTGGTCCAATCGTTCGACTCGCCCCGCGGTGGTGGCGATCTCCGCTCACGATGGGCAGGTTTGAGAAAAGCCCATTTAAGCCGCAGATAAACGCAGATAAACACAGATAGATCGATACAAAAATCAAAAGCCCGTTTGCGTTGTTTTTCGCCGCTGATTAACGCCGATGAACGCCGATACTGAAAATCGGGGATATTTTCGGATTTTTCATCTGCGTCTATCTGCGTTTATCTGCGGCTAAATCCGAGTTTCCGGTTTTCTGAACACAATGTCGCTATTCCAGGTCATCAGCCTGATCATCACGCTCGTCGCGCTGTTCGGCTACCTCAACCACCGCTTCGTCGGGCTTCCCGACATCATCGGCATCACCGCGATGGGCCTGGTGGTGTCGCTGATCGTCACCGCGCTGGGCGCGGCCAACCCCGAGGTATCGCAGTGGGCGACCGCGACCATGCGCGGCGTCAATTTCTCGGAGGTCGTCTTCCACGGGTTGCTCGGCATGCTTCTCTTTGCCGGCAGTCTGCACGTCAACCTCGCCGAGCTCGCCGGCGAGAAATGGGTGATTCTCGTGCTCGCGACGGCCGGTGTCGTGCTCTCGACCGTTCTGGTTGGCATGGGACTGTATTACGCCGCTCCGGTGCTCGGCCTCGGACTGCCTTTTATCTACTGCCTGCTCTTCGGGGCGCTCATTGCGCCCACCGATCCAATCGCGGTACTGGGCCTGTTGCGCAAGGCTGGCGTCGAGAAGACCCTGCAGACCCGCATCACCGGGGAGAGCCTCTTCAACGATGGCACCGGCGTCGTGCTGTTCCTGACACTGCTCGGGCTCGTCACCGGGGCCGGCGAGGCGTCCGTGCCGGAAGCGCTCTGGCTTCTCGCGCGCGAAGTCGCCGGCGGGCTCATCTTCGGGATCGCGGCAGGCTTCGCCGGCTTCTATCTGCTGAAGACCATTGACAGCTACGCGGTCGAGATCCTGGTCACGTTATCGATGGCCACTGCCGGCTACAGCGCGGCCGAGGCGCTGCACCTCTCTGCGCCCATCGCCGTCGTGGTAATGGGGCTCATCGTCGGCAACCACGGCAAGCGCTTCGCCATGTCCGATCGCACGCGCGAGCAGCTCTTCTCGTTCTGGGAGCTGACCGACGAGCTGCTCAATCTCCTGCTGTTCGGCCTCATCGGGCTCGAGGTCATCGCGCTGTCCATCTCGGCGCGCGACCTGCTGCCGGCCCTCATCGCGATCCCGATCGTCCTCGCCGCCCGCGGGATCAGCGTCGCGCTGCCGATCGGCGCGCTGCGGCAGGTCCGCCAATTCTCTCCCCACACCATCAAGCTCATGACGTGGGGCGGGCTGCGCGGCGGCATCTCCATCGCGCTCGCGCTCTCGCTGCCGGCATTCGCCGGACGGGAGACCCTGATCGCCGCGACCTATGTCGTCGTGATCTTCAGCATCCTGGTGCAAGCGTTGACGATGGGCCCGCTGGTGCGTTGGCTTGGCGCCAACGCGCTGAAGAACGACGCGTAAACGCTGAACGGCGTGCGGAAAACCGACGAGAACCACGCCTCGAAGTTTGTCTCCCCACGACTTACTCCCTCACGGCTCACGGATTTGATTGGCGCACGTCCGCGTGCGGCTAAACCCAAGACCAGCTATCACCCGGCTTCCGGATGCCGCCCCGCGTTGGCGCCAAGAACGGCGACGGCATCGCCGTCAATAACGCCAGCCACCGACTTGGTCATTACCGCGGCTGGGGAGTTTCGGATCGCCCAAGCGCGAGTGCGGGGACGGCCAGGCAAATCGCGCCGGCTGATGGGAAACGGAGTCGTCTGATGTTCCCATGCATGTTTTTTTTATTTGATCTAAGTCAAAGAGCTTTTAAAAAAAGACATCCTCTTCCTCTCTATGGTCGATAGTCCCATTTGGAAACATTGCGGTTAGCCGGACAGCGCATCGAGCAAGTCTTGCGCCGCTCTCGGGCACGGGCGAATTTGCACGGCGCGCCGCAGAAAATGATGGATCGTTTTTCTCGATAGCGGGGACGACATGTCGATGACCGATGGCGCAGGTGAAATTGACTTCTCAGTCGCGCAGGGTTCCGGCGAATTTCCGGGTGGCCGGAGCGAGACGCAAATTGTCAAGTCGGGCTGTTTCTTCTGCCACGGGGGCTGCGGAATCGACGTGCACGTCCAGGACGGGCGCGCCGTGCGGGTTGAGGGCGACCCTGATCACCCCAACAGCCGGGGCTATCTTTGCGTGAAGGGCCGGGCGGGAATCGAGCTCCTTTATCACGAAGACCGTCTCCTCCACCCGCTGAAGCGCGTCGGCGCGCGCGGTGAAGGCCGCTGGGCGCGCATCTCGTGGGACGAGGCGATCGACACCTGTGCGGTGGAGCTCAAAAAAGTGATCGATCGCTACGGGCCTCTGGGGATCACGGGCGGGGACGGCACCAAGGCTGACGAGGTGGCCTGGATCGTCGATCTCTTTCTCCTCAACCTGGGCAGCACCAACCGCACGGGCCCGGGCCGCGCGCAATGCATGCTTCCCCGGCGGGCTGCCTCGAACGCCACCTTCGGCAACTATTACACGCCCGACTACGAGGGCGATCCCCGCCTCATCGTGCTCTGGGGCGATCAGCCCGAGATCTCCAATCACAACTCCATCCTCGGCTTCAAGATGCTGGAAAAGAACAAGGCCGGCGCCAAGCTCATCGTCATCGATCCGCGCCGCACCGCCGCCGCCCGGCGGGCGGACATCTGGCTTCCGATCCGGCCTGGCACCGACGTGGTCCTCGCCCTGAGCATGATGCACGTGATGATCGAGGAGGACCTCTTCGACCGCGCCTTCGTGGAGAAATGGACGAACGCGCCCTACTTGGTGGACGTGGAGACGGGTGATCTCCTGCCCGACGGCCAGGGCCACTACCTCGTGTGGGACAAGGACCAGTGCCTCGCCGCACCGAGCAATTGGCCCAGCGTACGCCCCGAACTCTCCGGCACGTTCAACGTGCGAGGGCGCGTCTGCAAGACGGCCTGGGAACTCCTCAAGGAGCGTTGCACGCAGTACGAGCCGCGCAAGGCTGCCGCGATCACATGGCTCAAGGCCGAGGACATCGCGCGCGCCGCGCGCCTCTACGCCACCACCAAGCCGGCCGCGCTAGCCTGGGGCGTCGGGCTCGACATGTGCATCAATGCCCACCAGAACGGACGGGCTTGCACGCTTCTCGAGTGCATCACGGGGAACGTGGATATTCCGGGCGGCAACATGCACCCCGTGCCTTCGCACAAGGGCTGCCGCACCTTCACTGACGCCTTCGGCGAGACCCTGCCCGAGGAAGCTTACGTCCGCCAGCTTGGCGCGGAGCGCTTCCGCCTGTGCGCAGGCCCCACCACCAAGCGCTACGCCAACAACCCCGCGGTGCTCAAAGCCATCCTCACAGGAAAGCCCTACCCGGTGCGTGCATGGGTGGCGATCGGCGGCAATCCTCTGCTCACGTGGAGCAACACGAAGGAGGTTTATCGCGCACTCATGAAGCTCGACTTCTTCATGGGCGTGGATCTCTTCATGAATCCCTCTCTCCAGCTTGCTGACATCGTCCTTCCCGCGCCCACTCACTTCGAGAAAGAGCGCCTGATGGAGACGCACGGCTACGGGCCCTACGGCAACGTGCGCTGCGTGCGCGCGGTGGAGCCTCTGGGCGAGGTGCGGGACGAGTTCGAGGTCTGCGGGGACATCCTTCGGCGCATGGGCATGGACCGGAACTGGCCCTGGCGCACCGCGGTGGAGTTCTACGAGGAGCGGTTGCGCGCGGCGGGCATGAGCTGGGATTCGGTCGTCGAGGCGGGCGGGGCCTTTGACCGCGTGGCCTACCGCAAGCACGAGACCGACCACTACCGGCGCGAGGGGGGCTTCCCAACTGCAACGGGGAAAGCCGAGGTTTACAGCACCGTGTGGCGGCGTAACGGCTACGACCCATTGCCCAGCTACACTGAAATCCCCGAGAGCCCATACAGCGACCCCGGGCTGATGAAGGAATACCCCTTCATCGTCATCACTGGCGGGCGGCTGCCCAACTATTTCCACTCCCAGCACCGCCAGGTCGCCACGCTGCGGCGCCTGCATCCCGAGCCGCGAACGCAGCTCCACCCGGACGCCGCCGCGAAGCTCGGCATCAGCAAGGGCGACTGGGTCTGCGTCGAGTCGCCCCGGGGACGCTGCGTCCAGCGCGCCCGGCTCTTCGCCGGCATGGACCCGCGCATCGTTCACGTCGAGCACGGCTGGTGGTTCCCTGAGGAGAAAGGCGAGGCGCCGCACCTCTACGGCGCATTCCGCTCGAACGCGAACACCCTCACCCCGAACGCCGACCCTTTCCTCGATCCGGGCTTCGGGGGCTACACCCTTCGGGGCTTCGCGGCCAAGGTCTACAAGGTGACGGAGGAGGAAGCCAAGCGTATTGGTCGGGAGGAAGCGATGGACGCGAGCGAGGGGATGGAGGAAGCCGCGAGCGTTTGAGGCGCGCCTGTCTTCCAGCGCGATCCATTACCCGTCGAGGCTTGCCTTGCGCTCCGGAGGAATTGCGCTCGAACCCGCCGTTCGCTGCTGATATTCCTGTTGGATCCGCTTGCGTCGCCAGATATTTAGAACCTATTTCATATACAGGCGCGTGTGCGACGGAGGCGATGCGGGACGCAGTTCAAGGAGGAGGGCCCGAAGGAATATCTCGATATTTCAGGGTCCCCGACGAAGAAATGCGCCCAGATCGCCCCGTCTCTCCGGGTTGTGGCAAGTATGGTCGGCTGCGTCGTTGCCCTCCTTGACCATATCGACATATGGCCTTCGTCGGGCGCCTTGCACCCGGTCCGTCCTGGCCACAACGCATCACGCGCCGATATATGAAATAGGTTCTAGATCAGAACTTGTCTGCGGCCATGAATACAGTGGCCGGTGACCAGTGACCAGTGACCAGTGACCAGTGACCAGTGACCTTCGAGGCGTAAGGCAAAACGGCTTTTTTGACTCTCGAATAGATCTTTCTGCGTTTATCTGCGGCTAATAATTGGTTTTCGACGTTTCGATTCACGATTTACGATTTACGATTCATTTAACCATTTCGATCGCGCCAAATAATCGGGTCAAGCCGGCTCCCGTCGCCGCGTCGCGGTCCATAGCGTAAAGCCGGTGAGCACCACGGCCAGCGCGACTCCGAGGATGACGCCGCCGTAACTGCCGTAACGGTCGAACATCCAGCCCGCCCACCAGGGGCCTAATGCCGAGCCCAGGCCAAAGCCCAGGTCGAGCAACCCGAGGATTGTGCCGAGGTTCTTGCCGGCAAACTTGTCAGCGACGGCGGAGGCGTAGACCGGGGACATGCCGTTGAAGCCGATGCCGAACGTCAGCAGGTAGCCCGAGAGCAGGGCGATGCGCAGGACGGAGGATTCGGCGGGAACGAGGGATGTCAGCCACAGTAACGCCAGTCCGACGATGCTGATGCTGCAGATGACGACGACGCAGGCCGCGCGGCCGATCCGGTCGGACAGCGGCCCCCATATGAGCCCGCCGGTGGCGCGCATCACACCAAGCATGCCGAAGATCAACGACGCCAGCGGCAGGCCGTATCCCATGTCCACCAGCATCCGCGTCTGGTGCACAACTACAATCATATTGCACAGGCCGATCATGGTGACGGAGAGGCCCAGTAGCCAGAAGGTCGGGGTGCGGACCGCATCCCCGATGTTCGAAACGGCCTTGGCAGGCGCGGTTGTTCGCGCGGCAGATCGCGTCGACGGGCCATCGGGCACCAGGCCAACGTGCTCAGCAGAATGGCGATGGAACAGGAGGTTGATAGGGATCAGCACCACCATCGCGGCAAATCCGAACCACCACATCGTTTCCCGCCATCCGATGTGCACGATCAATTCCGCGCTCAGGGTTGCGATTCCGAGAGAGCCCAGGCCCACGCCGGCCAGGGACGCCGCGGAGGCCAGCCCGCGCCGCCGGGCGAACCAGCGGGGCACAATGGCCATGTGGGGAATGAATCCAAGGACCGCGTAGCTGATCCCCAGCATGATGCCGTAGGACACTGTCAAGCCGGCCAGGGAATCGGTTTTCGAGCAAAGCATGAGCCCCGCCCCCATGCAAAGCGCGCCGATGGGAAAGAGCACGCGCGCACCCAGGCGGTCAAACAGGTAGCCACTCAGGGCCGCCGTGCAGGCGTAGACGATCATGGAGGCGGAAACCACGACCGCCGTGTCCGCGCGCAGCCAGCCGGTCTCGTCAAGAATGGCGGAATAGAAGACGCCGAAAGCGAAGCGAAACCCGAGAGAAATGAACAGCGTGACAAACATCACGGCGACGATGACCCAGCCGTAATAGATGCCGCGCGTGCCGAACCATTTAATCAACCGCGATGTCTTCACGTTCTACCCGTGCTCCAGTCAAGCGCGCTCGCGGGAGCCGCCAGCGGACCTGCGCTGCACTGCTCCTCTACTCCCCGCCGCACAGGATAGTAGGATAAAACGCGGCCGGAAGCTCACCTCGCTCGACCGGGGGGCTTGGCCCAAAGCAGGCGGCTCGGGATTTCCGCTTATGACCCACACCTGCCGGTCAATCTGCTCTGAACCGGCTACTAAGACGCTGCGCATCGCCGCGACACCGGCTGGCGAAGGCACCACGCACCGGGTGAATCTAAGGTCCTGCTTTTCGGTGATTCTTGACAGCGGGGGCCCCTGCTCGCGCACTCGCCGTTGACACTCGCATTATGCTGCCTATACTCGTCCGCTCCCTTCTCCGATGCTGGTGCAGAATCGCCGGGTCCTGCGGTGTGAGGGGATTGGATACAAACTAGGGGAGTTGAAACGGTGACGAATGAAGACAAACCACGTGTCTACGATGTGCTTGCCAAAACCTTCGTCCAGGAGGGCGTGAGCACGTGCTTTGCGCTATTGGGCGATGCGAACATGAATTGGGCGGCGCGATTGGCCCAGCAGGGATGTCGCATGGTCTATGTCAGGCACGAGCATTGTGCAGTCGCGGCCGCGATGTCCTATGCGCGCAAGACCTCGGACGTGGGCGTGGCAACCGTCACCTGCGGACCCGGCGTCACGCAAGTGATCACGGCGCTGCCAGCGGCCGTGCGCGCCCATCTGCCGTTGGTGGTGTTTGCCGGAGAGGCGCCGCTCAGGATGGGCTGGTACAACCAGGGGATCGATCACGCGCCGATCATCACGGCAACGGGCGCCGCCTATCACAGGTTGCACCTGCCCGAGCGCATGCCGGTCGCGGTTCGCGACGCGTTCCTGCAGGCACGCCGCGAAAGACGCCCTGTGGTGATCGGCATTCCGTTCGATTTGCAGGGCCGGCCCTGGGACGGACCGGAAAAGTTGCCGACGCCCTCGCAACAATTGCTGCCACAGCTATCGCCGATTCCACCGCATCCGGATGACGTGGCAAGCGCCGCGAAGCTGGTCGCGGGCGCCGAACGCGTGGTCGTGTTCGCCGGCCTCGGCGCGGTCGAGGCCAAGGCGGGGGCCGCGTGCCGGGCGCTAGCCGCCAAGACGGGCGGACTGCTGACCACGACGCTGCCCGCACGAGGACTGTTCCACGACGACCCGTTCTGCATCGGCATTGCGGGCAGCTTCACGCCCGAGGTCGGGCTCGAATATCTGGCGCAGGCCGACCTGGTCATCGCGGTCGGCGGCTCCCTTGCCTTCCACGCCGGCGGCGGCGGTCAGCTCTGGCCGAAGGCGAAGACGCTGCATATCGACATCGATCCTGTAGCGGTGAGTCAGGGCCAGGAAGTGGCGCGTCACCACCTGCGCGCCGACGCGCGACTGGGCGTGGAGGCGCTGACGGCGGCAGTGCCCGCGCGCACCGCAATATGGCGCAGCGATTCAATGGCCGCGCGCATCCGTGATTCGAAACCCGACAGCTACGTGTTCGAGGTCGAGCCCGGGCTGCTCGACCCGCGCGATGCGGTCGAAGCGCTCGAGAAAACCCTGCCCGCCGACTGGGAGCTCGTGAACTCGTCAGGCCACTGCTCGTGGTTCTTCGCCCAGATGCCTTCGCGCCCGCAGGAGCGGTTCCTCACGATCCGCGAATTCGGCGCGATCGGCAACGGCATCTCCTTCGCCATGGGGGTGGCGGCCGCGCGCCCGGATCAAACGGTGGTGCTGTTCGATGGCGACGGCAGCCTGATGATGCATGTTCAGGAGCTCGAAACCATCAAACGCCACGGCATGAACATCCTGATCATCGTGATGAACGACGGCGCGTACGGCTCCGAGGTGCACAAGTTCCGCGCCGAGGGGATGCCCGAGGACGGGTCGGTGTTCGGCCGCTGTGATTTCGCGGCCATTGCGCGCGGCTTCGGGCTCGGCGGAGAGACCTTCAAAAGCCTGGACGGGTTGCCGAAGGCGTTGAAGGAATTCGCCGCGCGCGGCGGCGCCGCGATCTGGGACTTCCACGTCTCGGACAGGGTCGTGTC
>Ga0111145_1052_pt1 | contig 30762 bp, 27 predicted proteins | sample DeeMarSeWOR28_12_FD_80392 | JGI IMG/M metagenome (GOLD analysis project Ga0111145, IMG submission 80392) | Betaproteobacteria bacterium SG8_41 | reverse complement strand
GCCTTGTCTCCCCCGGAGTAAATGGTGCTTCTCGCCCCGGTGTTGTAGTCCGCGTGATAGTGCGTGAAGTGCGAGCTGCCGACGCCGTCCACCGGCGCGATGTCGAGACGCAGCTTGTGGCCCTTTTTGAACACCATGCTTGTCGCCCAGATCTCCACCTGGCACTCGACGATCTCGCCCGCCTTGAGCCACCAGCGCTCGTCATGCGCGTGATAGGGCCGGTAGGGAAGCGAGCGCTGAGCATCGAGCTTGCGATGCGAGGCGCGCAGCCAGCCCTTGGTAACGGCCGCGAGCGGCTCGCCACGCTGGCCGACCTCGCAGACATCCTTTCCGTCGGGGCCGATGTTGCGGATCGTCGCGAAGATATCCATGTCCTCCGCCGTGCTGGAGACCCAAAGGGTGAGCACGATCGGCCCGGTCACTTCCGTGTCCTCTTTCATGGGCGGAGTCTCGAAGGAGACGCCGCGCGGCGTCGGGCCAGGGCGGCTCGGGCTGCTGGCCGCGTACGTTACCTGCGTCATCTGCGGCGGCGGCGTTTGCGCGAGCTCGCCTTCCACCGCGTCGGGTTTATCGGAGGCCTCGCGCTCGATCTTGAGATGCAACTTCGTCCACTGCGTGCGGGCGAGCGGCCACTCGTTCTCGAAGCGGAACGGATAGGGCTTCTTGCTGCCTCCCGTGCGGATCTCGAGCTTCACGGGCGGCTCGTCCATGATGCCGGAGTCGATGCCCTTGAGCCAATGGTCGAACCAGCGCAGCTGGTCCAGGCGGCCCTCCTCCGAGTGGAAGGGGTGGTAATGCGAGCCCGTGTGGATGCGGAGCTTCTTGTGCTTCGAGGCAGCGCACATGAAGCCCTCGGTGTTGCCGCGCAGGTGCATCGAAAAGCCGGTCCAGTTGCCGACGCTGTAGACGGGCACTGTAATCCTGTCCCAACGCGCGCTGCAGGTGCGCCAGTACTCGGAGTCGAGGTCGTTCCTCATGTAATGCCACAGCAGGTCGTTCTGGAAGGAATCCGGGTTGTAGCTCCGCGGCTTGCCGAGCAGGTGGTGCGCCGTGTTTGTGTGATGCCAGTTGGCGATGAACCCCAAGGCGAAGATGCCGCCGTGATAGGCCTGGTCGCGATACTGATCGGCGCGACCTTCCCACGGCATGATCGCCTTGAGCGACGGTGGCTGGAGCCCGGCAACGCGCCACTGGAACGCGGCATGGTACGAGACTCCCAGCGTGCCCACATTGCCGGAGCACCACGGCTGGCGCGCGATCCACTCGATGCAGTCGTAGCTGTCGAGCGCTTCCTGGTATGAGCTCGGCTCCGATTTCCCCGGGGACTTGCCCGACCCGCGCGTGTCCACGCGCACCAGGACGTAGCCCCGCGGGCACCACCACATCGGGTTGGCGGCCTCCCAGTTCATGTAGGGGTTGGGCGCTTCCTCGAGGTCCGACGGTGGCACCCACAGCTTGTCCTTGTGGTAGGGCCCAATGTTCATGATCGCTGGGAAGCGCTCGGCGCCGCCGTCGGGGCGGAAGATATCCGCGCAGATGAGGCTGCCGTCGCGCATCGGGATCCAGACGTCTTTCTCGACGATCAGTTTGTAGTCTTTCGGCTGGGAAACTCTGGGTGATGCCGTGCTCATTCTTGTTCTCCCCTTCTTGCGGATTCAGATTTTTGCTGCCCCATGCCCGGGGGTGCCGCGGGCGGCCGCAGCCATGGGCCGCAGCCACTCCAGCCCGATTCTGACATGGCTGTTCCCCGGACGTGAGGCGACATCTTAAGTCACGAACGGGCAGGCACGAGACGGCGGATTAAAGAGGAGTGTGCAAGAGGCAAAGGGGACCGCAACGGCGTCCCTTGCTAGGAGGGCGGAGACGGCCGGAGCTCGAAATCCCGGTGCGTCGCTGCTCAGCAGCCGCGTGTTGCGCAGAGCCGCTGCCGCACAATTGCGACCGCGCTCCGGCTCGTGGACAAGAACGAAACGGCGCCCCGGCGTTGTGCGGTTTGGTGCAGGGCGTGCAGCTCTACAGGTATTTCTCGGCGCAGATGATGATTTCGCGGTTGGTCGGGAAGCTCAGGCATTCCCTGGCGTCCTCGCGCGATTTGGCCGTAAGCCGCCTGGCAACCGGCTTCGCCGCCATCTTTTCGTCTCTTGCTTCCGCCTTCATCGGTGCCGCCGGCTTTTCAGCCGCCGGCTTGTCGGCCTGTGCGAAGCCTAGCACCGGCAGCGAGCAAAGCCCCGCGATGGCTGCGAAATAAGCTATGCGTTTCATGGCCTTCCTCCTCTCTCCGGAGAGAGCATCATGATCGCACAAAATAGGGTCGTCTGGTGGAGCAATAAGTCACAGCGCGCGGCGATCGGTGCCCGAAGGTGGGATTTTTTGCGCTGCGCTCACCGCCCGAGAAGGCTCACTGGGTCGCCGACGCGGATCTCGCCTCCCGCGCCGCGGGTCAGCATTCCTACTCCGAATGTCGGTTCCCGCTGGCCGAAGGCGCTTACCAGAATCTTCATGACAGGCACGTCGCGCTCGCCGGTACGGGGATTGGCATGAGTCGCGAGACAGCGGACCTTTGTCTTGACGACGTTGAATTCGATGCTGCCGATGCGGATCCCGCTGCCGACCCAGGCTTGTTCGGCCCAGGGATGTACGCCCTCGATCACGATATTCGTGCGGAAACGCAGTTCTTCAAGCGTGGAGTCGCCGCTGGCGTCCGCGAGGGCGGCGAGGCTCTCGCGGCTGTGCAACGTGATCTGCCCGGCTTCGTTGTCCTGGTAGCGAGGTCGCGCGCCGTCGCCGACGAGCCGCAGCGGACAGCGTTCCGGGTGGGCTGCGAGGGGGTTCTCATCGAGCCCAAGCACATGGTCCTGCAGCGCGGTTGCGATTCGCTTTCGGCCGCCCGGGTCCAGCGCGTCTTCGACCAGCAGGCCGCCCGCGTGGCTCAGACGCAGTCGACGCGCGCGTTGATCGAAGCGGAGATCGAGGCGCGCGAGGCCCGGCGTGTTTACCAGGGCCACGAATTCATATTTGCTGCTCCAGGCCTCGTCGGGCATGCGGGAACTGGCGAAGCGGAAACCAAGCGCACGGTCACCCGCGATGCGACCTTCCTCGAGCACCGTCAGCGTGTCGCATGCCTCGGGCGTGAGACCTTTTACGGGATAACGGTAGAGCGCGACGACTTGCGCCACTTGGATGTAGCTCCGTGCTGAGTGTTCAGAGCCGGCTTGGTCTCAAAGACACGAGTGAAGCCCAAAGATCATTGACTACGGAATTACACGGACGAAGCCTGAACCAGGGAGTGCCTGGCAGCAGCATAAGATTTTCGTGTGCGTCCGTGTGGTCCCGCGGCTACGCTGCTCCTGAGAAAGCGATCAATGCAACTGGAATACCCGTGGTCAGTGGCCGTTGGCCAGCAGCCGCTCGAGCGCCTTGCCTCGCAGCACGAACACGTATTCGAGGCCATCCTCGGGATCCACGTGCTCTGCGGTCTTCTCGAAGCCAAGTTTTTCTGCGAGCGCGATCGCGGGTTTGTTCTCCGGCTCGGTGGCCATGACGAAGTTCTCGATGCCGTGCTCTGACGCCGCCCAGCCCACTATCCCCTTGATGGCCTCCACGGCGTAGCCTTGCCTTCGATAGGCGGGGTAGACCGCATAACCGAGCTCGACTCCGTCTCGCACGTACGGGCGCAGGTAATTCGGGTTGGGCCGGGAGAAAAAGCCGATATGTCCGACCATGGTGCTGGTTGAGATTCTTCTCGCGCAGCCACTCGGCATTGACTTTCAGTCCGATGAGATTCTCCGCGAGCTCTGCGTCGTCATCGTGGCAGGCAAGCAGGAAGTCTTCGGACATGTAACGCAACCGCAGGCGCGGCGTTTCAATCTCGTCGGACAATGGGTTCTCCTTTTGCGTCTGGCGAGAAGGCTCCGGGAAGTGGCGTGGCCCCCGATTCAAAGGCGCCACGTTTGTGCGGTATTATCCCACCCCTATGACTACTGACAACCTCCTCGCCAACCTATTAAAAGGTTGGCATTTTCTCTACAAGCGCGGCTTCATCGAAGGCTTTGGCCACTTGAGCTATCGCCTGCCAGGCACCGAGCAATTCGTTGTCGTGCGCCATTCTGTGGGGCCGATCGCGACCGCTGAGGACCTGGTGGTGATGGATCTCGACGGACGCAAACTCGATGGCCGGGGCGATGCGCCGGGAGAGTTTCCGATACACGCCGAAATCTACAAGGCGCGGCCGGATGTCATGAGCGTTGTGCACTATCACGGCATGTACTCCACCGCGTTTACGACGGTCGCGCAGGAACTGCGCCCCATCCATAGCACGGGCACGATCTTCTATGAGGGTGTACCGACCTATCCCGACCCCAAGCTCATTCTCAACCGCGAGCGCGGGGCGGCGCTGGCCCGCGTGCTCGGGCCGCATCGAGCCGTCCTGTTGCGGGCGCACGGCGTCGCGATCACGGGGCCCAGCATCCAGGAAACGGTGTCAGGAGCCTTCCTGTTCGAGGAGAACGCGCGTCGCGCCAGCATCTGCGCGACGCTTGGCACGCCGCTTTGGCTCGATGAGCAAACGGCCCGGGAGGCCGGGGAGGAACTCGTCAAGAACGGCGGTATGTTTCGAAGGGTCTGGGCGCTGGTGGAAAGCGACAACGAGGGGTAGGGCCGTTCGATGCGAAGCGGTAACGTGATTTGCGACTCGCGTGTCGAGGAGCGAATGGGTTGGTGCCGCAGGAGGCTTGATTCCCGTCGCGCGCGGCCTTCCCGATAGGCCCCGTTGTGTCCTTCGTTGTTTTCGTTCCGATACGCGCGCAAAGGGCGCGACAGCGCCAAGGGGCAGGTTTATCGTGTGCGCGCCGCGCATTTTGCGACGCGCGACAGGAGTAGGTCACCATGACCCTGCGTATCGGCAGCAAGGTTCACGATTTTGAGGTTCAGTGCCGCACCATGAATGTTGAACCCTGAGCCGTGAACCTGAAGCTTGAAACTTGAAACTGTTATTGGGGCTTGAGCCCCGCCGCCTTGGCCAGCGTCGCAACGATCGCCATTTGCTCTTTCACCATGGCATCGAGTGCCTGCGGCGTGCTCGGGGCCGCTTCCATGCCGATCGCGCGCAGGCGCTTTTGCACTTCCTGCGCTTCCATCGCCCGATGCATTTCGCGGTTCCAGAGATCCACGATGGCGCGTGGCGTCTTCGACGGGGCGAAAATGGCGCCCCACGAATCCCACGCAAAGCCCGGCAGTCCCGACTCGGCGATGGTGGGGATGTCCGAGATTACCGGTATGCGCTTGGCCGTGGAGACGCCGAGCGCGCGGATCCGGCCGTCGCGCACCAGGTTCGCGGAGCTGCCGAGCGGGGCCATGAAAAACTGGACACGGCCGGCGATGATGTCGTTCAGCGACTCCGGTATGCCGCGGTAGGGTACGTGCACCACGTCGATCTTGGCGCTGTGCTTGAACATCTCGCCGGCGAAATGCGTTCCGCTCCCCGTTCCCGCCGATGCGAAATTCAACTGGCCCGGCTTGGACTTTGCGAGATCGATCAGCTCCTTCACCGATTTTGCGCCGAAGGACATCGGGGCGACGAGCAGGTAGGCCGCGTTGTAGGATCGCGTGACACCCGCGAAATCCCTTTGCGTGTCGTACGGGACCTTACGCACGAACGGGCCGATCGAGTGCGCGCCGGAGATCGAGAGCAGCGTGTAGCCGTCGGGCGTCGCCTCGGCGACGATGCGCGAACCGATCATGCCCCCGGCGCCGGGGCGGTTGTCGACGATGATCTGCTGCTTGAGCGACTTGACCATCTGCGGGATGATGAGGCGCGTGAAGATGTCGGGCTGGCCGCCGGGCGTGAACGGCACGACGATGCGCACCGGCCGGCTCGGGAAGCCGGCCGCGGCGTCGCCTGTTTGGGCGGAAAAGGCCGGGCCCGTTAGGCTCAGGCAGGCCGCGATGATCGATATGGCGCTAATGCTGGAGCGCAGGATGCTCATGTTGTTATCTCCCCCTGAAGTAAGTTGCACGGCGCGCAAATCCCGGCGCCGAAGCTCGTCCGGCACTCCCTGTACCGGCGATCGAAGTATATCCCTCCAGTGTCGCGATGATTGCATTTACGTGGCCGAAGCGGGATTCGGCTGGCGAAGGGGGCACAGGGTAAGCGATCGTGCCCGGTCCTGGTCCGGCGGACGGGGTCAGGTATTCCGGAAAGCCCTGAGCGCTGGCGGATGGCCGGCGAACTCTTCCGGGGGACGCCGCTTCTCAGAGCGAATCGAGGAACTGTTCGACGACGGCGTTGTACTCGTCCGCATGGCGCCGGTAGGAGTAGTGGCCGCCCTCCTGAATCATGTGGAGTCGTGAGCCCTTGATTGCCGCGTGGAGGTCTTTCGCGAAGTAGCCGGGCACCGTCGTGTCGTCTTCGGTGCCGATGACGAGAGAGGGCCGTGTAATCTTGTGGAGCTCGGCCAGCCGGTCGTGCTCGAGCGTCATTCGCAGCCGCCCCAGCAGTACGTCAACCGGCGCAATGGTTTTTTTCTGCCGGGCTTCGATGGCCTGGATTTTCTCCCAATCATAGCGAAACTGGTTGGGGCCGCACGTCCAGACCGAGCTGAACTTGATGTACTCCTCGGGGCCATACGACTCCGCAATACGCATGCGCGAGGTCTGCACCCGTGTGATGTACTCGTCGGCCTTCGTCCAGGTGTTGGTGAAGATGCAGCTGAGCAGCCGCTTGGGATAGTCGAGAGCAAGGTTCTGGAGCACGCACCCCCCGGTCGACGCGCCTGCGACATGGGCTTTCTCTATCCCGAGCGCGTCGAGCAGGTGGACGGTATCCTCGGCGATGAGTCGCGTGGAATAGGCGTCCTGGGGCTTGTCGCTCTCGCCCGTGCCGCGATGGTCGAAGCGGATGCATCGGTAGTGCTTCTTGAAATGGGCGACCTGGAAGTCCCAAGCGTCAAGGATGCCCATGAGGCCGGGGATGAACAGGAACGGCGTTCCCTCGCCGTCTTCCTCGTAATTGAGATGAAGCGCTCCGATGTTGATGCGCGGCATATTGTTGCTCCTGCTCTGTTTAGCGACTGCCCCAACCGTGACGCCAGGAATTCATTTGCCACGGAAACACACGGAATCACACAGACAAGACCCTCTACCGAACATTTCTGCGCTGCGTGAGCACGGATTCCGTATGCTGCCGTGTGATTCCGTGGCCGAGTTGGTTTAAGCCAACTTTAGTGACTATAAGCGACATCGACAACCCGAAGTCTAGCGGCTTCCGGTGCCTGCCACGTCGGCGACTACCACGCGGTCGCGGCCACTGTCCTTTGCCGCGTAGAGCGCCCGGTCGATGCGTCTAATCCACTGTTCGCGAGCTTCGCCGGGCCCGAGCTGGCCCACGCCGATGCTGACAGTGAGCTTCCAGCCCGGATGAAGATCGGCGGAAGCCACTTCGCGCCGCAGTTTCTCCGCTGCCTCGGCGGCGCCGGCCCGCTTCACATCGGGCAGGAGCACCAGGAATTCCTCGCCGCCTATGCGGAAGACGAGATCGAGCTTCCGGAGAGACCGGCGCATCAGCGCGGCAAGCTCTCTCAACACGCGATCGCCGGCGGCGTGCCCGAATTCATCGTTGACGCGTTTGAAGTAGTCGATATCGATAAGGAGCAGGGACGAGCTCGCGCCATAGCGTTTATGGCGCTCGACCGCCTCGCCGACGGCCCTATCCATCTGGCGCCGGTTATACACGCCGGTCAGCGCATCAGTAATGCCCAGCTTGCGCAGACGTTCCTGCAGGCGCAGCACGATGCCGAGAAAGATGTTCGTGAAGATCATGGTCAGCACCAGCGTAACGAGTACCCGGATCGTGATGGATACGCCCAGATACTGGTATGCGAGCACGGTGACCATGATGACCAGAAGTCCATTGAGCATGTTCGCGACCCAACGGCTCGCGACAAACTGGAATAGCATCACGGCGGGATAGGCCCATAGCGCGCCGATCACGCCTTGCCGCATGATCGTGACGCCCACCGCGAGGGCGACGGGAATGATCAAAACGACCGGCGCCACGGGAGGCTTCGCACCCCTGCGTATGGCGATGACGTCAACGGCGAAAACGGCAACCAGGGCGAGCGAGGCGAAGGCGATGCCAAACTGCTTCTGCAGGAAGGCATTCACGACGAAGGGCGGGAGCAGGATGACAGCCACGATCGCGAGCCGGTAGAAAATCCGGTCGCGGTACGCCGAAAGCACGGCCTCGCCGGCGTCGCCATCGGGATCGGGCGTGTCGGTTCGAGCAGTGGCCAGGGAAGCCCCCATTTTTCAGGCGGCGGTACCCAGCACGCCCTTTCCTCCCGGGCTCAGAATCTCCATCAGCCGGCCCACCGATTTGAGCTCCTCGAGCCGGGACACGGCGGCGATCGCTTCCTCGACGCGCCCTTCGGAAAGCCGCGGCCGGGCATACGTGCGAAACTTCTCCGCGACCTGGTCGCGTGGCAGCGGGTTCTCGTAGGAGCCCCGCGGATGCTCGCAGCGCACCTCGAGCGTCGCGCCGTCTGCCATTTGCGCTTCCACGACCGCCTGCACGCCCGAAAGAGAGGGATCGGCGCGCATTTCCACGCGCTCGGCGGCGAACCGCTGCAACTCCGGGTCTTCATAGCGCGCGGGCTCGAACTGAGCGAGCGTCAGCGCGCCATCGTGGAGGATGGCAGCCACTGCGTAATGTGTGGATAGCAGCGCTTCGAACTTTCCCTTGTAGCGGGGAAAGATGCCGTGCAGGTCCACCGCGGTCTTGCTCATCGAGATGCGAACTTTCTGCACTTTCTCCGGTGCCAGCCGGTGCTGCTCCACCAGATCGAACATCGCAGTGATCATGCCCTGGATCGTGGAGGCAGACGGCCAGGGGCGAAGGGCAATCTGCTCGAGCTCCCAGCGTTTGCCGAGATCGGCGGTGGCGGCCTCGGGCCGGCCGCCGTTCGTGTAAGTGGAATACAGCCCGCCGTCAGGCGCAGTGAGGAATTCACGTGTCGCAAGGAAACCCTGCTGCGCCAGCAGCGCGGCCATCAAGCCGGAGAGCGCGCCACGGCACTGGTGAAACTTGACGGTCGGCGTGCCCCAGGCGGCGAATGTTCCGGCGGCCTGGCTTCCGGCGAGGCCAAAAGCCTTCGCCATCATGTCCTCGTCAAATCCGAGCAGACGACCGGTGGCGGCTGCCGCGCCGAACGGACCGATGACGCCGGGTCCGTGCCAGCCGCGCCTGCGGAATTCGGGAAAGTCTAGGCTGATACCGATGCGAGTCGTAATCTCGAACCCTGCGGCGAGCGCAACGAGCAGATCGCGGCCCGTGAAGTTGTCGCGTTCCGCGATCGCCAGCGCGGGCGGAACCACCTCCGGCGTAATGTGCGTGAGAGTGGAGCGGTGGATGTCGCACATCGTGACCGCCGTGATGAGGTAGCCGTTCAGGATGGTGGCGCCCGCGAGGGAGAGCTGATCGCCGCCGATGACGCTGCTCTCCCGGGACTGGCCAAGCGCGGCAGCCAACGCCGCAACCTGCTGCGTCTCCTCGCCTTCGTAGCCCGCCAGCCCGCAGGCAAGCGTGTCGAGAAGAAGATTCTTACAGTGGTCCCTGACGCGCACGGGAATCCGATCGTGGACAAGTCCGGCTGCAAACCCGGCGAGCGCTCGCGTTACGTCATTGGCCATTCGAACCTCCCCCAATCAATGCCGTTCCCCCGGGCCCCGGGCGGGACGCGATACTCATGATATGCCCCGCCTCGAAAAAAGAAAAACGCGCGGGGCGTGCGGGCGGCGGGTCAGATCAGCTTTTGCTCGCGGAGCGCCTTGATGATCACGTCAGCGAATTCCTGCGTGGCGCGCCGCACGTCGGACGGCGCAAAGGTCTCAGTCGTTCCCGACCAGACCAGCTCCCCCTGTTCCGCACGCCACAGATTCGTCTCAAGCACGACGATCTCATAGTCATAGCGCTGCGGCGGGGTGTACTGGACCCACATCGAGCTGTAGTAGCCGTGGAAGTCACGGTAGTGGCCGACGGCCGGAACCGCCCAGACCGAGCCGGGCGCGTAGTTGGTGCGGCGGTCGACCTTGAGCAGCCGCGTGACGAGCACGCCTTGTGCTCCGGCCTTTGCGATCGCTGCATCGAGCGTGGCCCGATCAGCTGGCCCGTCCTGCGGGATGAAGGTGTAGCTCGGAACGGCAACGACCCCGACACTGCTGAGTTTCGCCGCGAATTCGTCCTCGAAGATGCGCCGCAAACCGGTTTGCTCGCTTGCTCCCATCACCAGCACGTTCTTGAAGGCGGCGCCCGAGTACGACGTATCGCGCCAAACGTTGGTGAGCGTGGTGGAAGCGCATCCTGCAATCAGGAGCGCGCTGGCAGCGAGCAGCAGCGTCGCCGGGCGGATTCGTTTCCTGGCAAGAGCTCCGCCCCTTGCGGCAAAAATGGAACCAGCCCAACACTGCAGTTTTTCCCGCATTGTCATTGCGCCTTCTGTCGTGAGGCAAGCTCAAGCGGCGGGCCTGACCCACCGCATCTCTGCCAGGCCGTCGGCATCTGTTGCCGTGATCGTCGTCCGCACCATGTGACGCGGCTTGTCGCCAGGCCAGGGACGGCCGCGGTGCAATATACAGCGGTTGTCCCACATGATGACATCGCCTGGCTCCCAATGATGTAGATACGTCTGCCCCGGCCCGGTCGTGTGATCGATGAGCTCGGCAATCAGGGCCTGCGCCTCGGAATCGGGCACGCCATCGATCGCGTAAGTATGCGACGCGAGATAGAGCGAGTCCCGCCCGTTCGCCGGATTTTGCCAGCGCATGCGCCACCGTACGGGCGGCAGCGAGGCGCGCTCGCGTTCAGACGCCAGGTGCGGTGCAATTTTGCTGCGCGAATGCGCGTAGTTGTGCCAGGCATAGGCGCTGCCGAGCCGCGTGCGCATCGCGACCGGCAAACGCTCCCAGGCGCAGCGCATGGACGCGAACTCCGTTTCGCCGCCGATCGGAGAGATGGTGCGAGCGGAGAGCACCGAGGCGAGCGACGGCGGGTCCTTGAAACAGCTGTCCGTGTGCCAGAGCTGGTTGGCGCGCGCGCGGAGCGCCTCCTTATGACCGGGCGGCACGAGGCTGCCGTCGGGCTCGATGTTCGTGAGGATGCTGAACGGCGTGCCTTCGCCGCGCGAAGCGGCCTTGGCGATCTCGAGCGGCCCGAAGCGCGCGGAGTACGCGATTTGCAACTCGTCGGTGATAGGCTGGGCGCGAAACAGCAGCACCGAATGCGTTTCGAACGCCGCGCGCACGGCGCCATAGGCGTCATCGCGCGCGGCGACATCGGCAAGGCCAAGGCCGCGTATCTCCGCGGCGAAGCCCGGGCCGAGCGAAATCACGTCCATGCGCCATCTCCTTGGTTGCCGCCAGGTCCACGGGCGGAATCGCTATTTTCGCATGTCCCGGGCCCGGTTATGAATCCGCAGGGGGTGGGGCAAGACCGAGCGCAGGAACCCGGCCGCAGCATGTGGCTATACTCTACGCTTCGCGCTGCGGCCACTGATCGCCATGAGGTAGCAATGAAGATAACCAAGGTCGAATCGATAGTCGTCAACATGCCGATGGTCATCGAAGGGGCGGTGCTGCCGAAGCAGGGGGGGAAGCCGCGCACCAGCATGGATACGCTGCTCGTCCGCGTCGACACGGATGAGGGCGTGACCGGATGGGGCGAGGGGTTCGGGCATCGCATCTTCACGGCCACGAAAGCGGCGCTCGATTCCTTCATCGGACCCATGTGCATTGGTCGCGACCCCACGGCAATCAGCCAGCTCGTCGGTGAGTTGCAGCGCAATCTCGCGGGGGTCGGGCGCAACGGCCCGGCGATGTATGCGCTCTCCGCGATCGACATTGCGTTGTGGGACATCGCAGGCAAGCTCGCCGGGCTTCCGCTCTATCGACTGCTCGGCGGCTCGTCCCGGGAGGAACTGCCGGCGTACGCGAGCCTCCTGCGCTACGGCGAACCGGATGCCGTAACGCATTACGTCGAGCGGGCGCTCAAGCGCGGCTACCGTCACATCAAGCTTCACGAGATCACGGTGGGACCGATCGAGGCGGCGCGCAAGGCGGCCGGGCCCGAAGTCGCCATCATGGTCGACTGCAATTGCCCCTGGTCCGTCGACGAAGCGATTGACATGGCGCGCCGCCTCGGGGAATTCGACCTGACCTGGATCGAGGAGCCGGTGTGGCCACCGGAGGACCACGCCGGCCTGGCGCGCGTGAGGACCCATGGCGGAATTCCGACGGCCGCGGGCGAGAACGCGATGCTGCCCGAGTTCAAGGGCCTGTTCGAGGCGGGCGCGGTGACTTACGCTCAGCCCAGCGTTACAAAGGTTGGCGGTGTCACGCAAATGCAAAAGGTGCTGGCGCTTGCCGAGGCGTTCGGCGTCAGCGTCGTCCCGCACTCTGCATACTTCGGGCCGGGCCTGATTGCGTCGATTCATTGTATTGCCGCACTGCCGCGTGGCGCCCTGGTGGAACGCTACGACGCCGACTTTGCGGAGAATCCGCTGCACGAGGCGATCATGCCGACCCGCTCCGGCGGCATCCCGGTCCCGCAGGGACCCGGGCTCGGGGTCGATCCCGATCCCGCGATGATCAGAAAGCTGCGCGTGGCCTGATGCCGCTCAGGGCCTCGCTAGAGCGTGCCTCAAGAATAGAAAAGCATTGTTAGCCGCAGATGAACACAGATAAACAAAGATCAACCGGGAAAAAGGACACGAAGGTGCGCGATGCGCCGTTCTGTTGCATTCACGGCATTTATGGCCGCCGATGAACGCCGATAACCCCCGATAGAAAAGAATTCTATCGAGTCATGACGTTTTCCCGTCTGCGTTCATCTGCGTTTATCTGCGGTTGATTCGTTTTTTCCACTTGAGAGATACGTTGGACTCCCCGTCATGAAGTCGTTCTGGATCAAGACCACGGGCAGCACGACGGTGCTCGAGCGCCGTGATATTCCGGTGCCCGAGCCCGGGCCGGCCGAGATCGCGCTGCGCATTCGCGCGACGGCGCTCAATCGCGGCGAACTCATCGCCGGTAGCGTGATGCATGGCGGGGGGGAGAAGCTCGGTGGCACTGAGGCGGCCGGCGAGATCCTTGCAGTGGGCGAGGGCGTCACGGAATGGAGGGAAGGCGATCGCGTCATGGGACGCGTCCTGGGATCCGGGCGCGGCGCCTTTGCCGAGTACACAGTGATGGCGGTGCATCAGGCCATGCACGTGCCAGCGCGCTTGTCGTGGGAACAGGCCGCTGCGGTTTCGGTCAGTTTCCTCACGGCGTACGACGCGGTCATCGCCTACGGACGGCTGCAGCGCGGCGAATGGCTCCTGGTTACCGGCGCATCATCGGGAGCGGGCGTGGCAAGCGTCCAGACCGGGAAAGTGGTCGGTGCGCGCATCATCGGCACCTCCGGCTCGGGCGCCAAGCTGGAACAGCTGAAGGCAATCGGGCTCGACGCCGGTATTCGTACCCGGGGCGCGGATTTCGCTGCAGTGGTGAAGGAAGTGACGGGAAACGGGGCCGACGTCGCCGTCAACTGTGTCGGCGGATCGATGTTCGCGGAGTGCATGCGGGCTCTTGCATTCGGCGGTCGGCTCGCGACGGTGGGCTACGTGGACGGGGTCTACAGCACGGAGCTGGACCTGCAGGAGCTGCACGCCAACCGTCATGTGGTCTTCGGCATCTCGAACAGCCGGCTCAGCGAAGAAGGCCGCGCCGCGACCGTGCGCGGCTTCGTGCGGGACGTGCTGCCGGCCATCGCGGACGGACGCATCACGCCCGTGATCGACCGGGTCTTCCCCTTTGACGAGCTGCCTGCAGCAAAAGACTACATGGAGTCAAACGCGCAGATCGGCAAGATCGTGGTGCGTGTTGCCTGAGAGTGAATGCGGCGCAACGTCGCTCACGAACGGCGCGGCCCCGGCGGCGCGTCACCGAAATCGCGAGGGTAACTGAACGGGCCGCCCTCCTGTGGAGCTCGGTTCAAAAGCGCGCCGCGACACTGAGCGCGCTGGAGCCGGGCCGAAGCGGCGCGCATTGGCCGAGTTGCCAGGAATGTAGCCATCCATCCCTACAACTTGTCCCGCGATGGCGCCTGGCCTGAGCTGTATCTGGGGAATCCACTTGTGCCGCCGGCGATAGCCACGATGCCCCGCCACGGGCGCATGGGGATAGTAGCCCGTGTAGAGCTCGTCGCAATGCGCTGTTCGATAGCCTGCGCAAGGATCGGGCGAAAGCGGCACGGGAACGTAGACGGGGGTCGTGTACTGATTCGCGGGGCTTACTTCGGCGGCGCGGGCGTCGCGACCGATCTCGTTGCTTCTCACGCGAAAGGCGTCAACCGCCTCCACGAGGCCCGGATCCGGTGTGTAGATCGAAATGTTGTCTTCGACTATCCCAACTTTCCTGGGCGCTTTCGGACCGGCAGGCCGCTGACTGGAGTAATTGGTTACGCCGTTTTCGTCGACCCACTTATAGATCTGGGCGCCGGCCACCGACGCCGCGAAGAACGCTGCAGCGGCCATCAGAAACCGGATCGTAGCGCGCACGAACATACTTACCCTGGCCGTTCCCGACCATATGATACCAGTGCGGGGAAACCCCACGAGAGCAGAAATTTGTAACCGGATATTGCTTCCGCTGGAGCCGAGAAGGGACGCCGGAGAATGTTAAATTTTTAATGTTGAATGATGAACCTATGGCTCCGTGTGTCGTGAGCCGTGAGCGTTCGCTTTCTGGGATAATCGGCACCACATCTGTTGCCAACCGAGGGGGCACCGAATGAGCTCCAAAGTACGCAAGCTTGCCCGGCCATCGTCGCTCCGCGACCGTGTCGACGCGGAAGAATGGGATACGCGCGTCAACCTTGCGGCGTGCTACCGGCTTGCCGCCCACTTCCGCATGACGGACATGATCTACACGCATATCTCGGCGCGGGTGCCCGGCCCGGAGCATCACTTCCTGATCAATGCCTTTGGGCTGCTGTGGGACGAGATCACGGCGTCCACGCTGGTCAAGGTCACGATCGATGGCGAAACCGTGGAGGACCCGACAGGCAACGGCATCAACCGCGCCGGTTACGTGATCCACAGTGCCGTGCACCGCGCGCGGCCCGATGTTAACTGCGTCATCCACACCCATACCGCGGCTGGCATTGCGGTCTCGGCACAGGAGGACGGCTTGCTGCCGGTGTCGCAGCATGCGATGCGATTCACCAACAAACTTGCCTACCACGATTACGAGGGGCTTGCGCTCGACCTCGACGAGCAGCAGCGGCTCGTGCGCGACCTCGGTGACCGCAAGGCGATGATCCTGCGCAATCATGGCCTCCTGACGTGCGGCTCGTCGATCTACGAGGCGTTCGATCTGATGTATTACCTGGAACGCGCGTGCCAGACCCAGATCAGCGCGATGGCGGGCGGCGCGAAGCTGAGAGTTCCCCCGGCAGCGGTGGCGGAGAAAGTGGCCGGTCAGTTCCAGGGCCTGCCGTACAAGGCGAGGCAGCCGGAGTGGAAGGCGCTGCTGCGGATGCTCGACAAGACCGATCCCTCTTACAAGACCTGAGGCTACCGGTGACCAGTTACTCGTGACCGGTCACGAAAATGGTGATGGTTAGATAGTGATGTGCGACGCGCCTCCCAACACCAGTTCTCATCACCAGTAGTCATCACTAATTGCCATCACTCTCTTGCGGTAGGAGTGAGGCCTTTCGTCCTAATGAGGCGAGCCGCAGCGGACGTGGTCAGGCACTGAATCAGCGCCTTCGCCGCATCGGATTTGCTCGCGCCGGTGAGAATGCCGGCCGAGAACACGGTTAGCTGGTTGATCTCCTCAGGCAGCGGGCCGACGAGCTCCGCGCCGGGGACGGAAAGCAGCTCGCTTACCATCTGCACGGCCAGATCGGCATCGCCGGCGACCACGACTTCGGCGATGAGGCCGCCCCGGTTTATTCTCGCCTTGGCCTTGACTTGCTCGGCGATTCCCAGGCGCTCGATCAGTCCGGCAAAGTAGATGCCGCTCAGCCCGGACGAGGTGTAGGCCACCGCTTTTGCGTCGAGTAGCGCGCGCTTGAACGCCTCGACCGAACGGATATCCGGCTTGGTCGCGCCCGCGCGCACGGCAACGCCGATAACCGAGCTCGCAAGATCAACGCGGCTCCCCGGAACGACCTTGCCCAGCTTCGTCATTTCGTCGATTCCGGCCGCGGTCGCGATCACAAGGTCGGCGGTCGCGCCGCCCTTGACCCGCTCCAGGGTCTGGGCAGTCGGGCTGTAGCTGATCGAAACCTTATGCCCTTCCTCGCGCTCGAATGGCGGCACGAGCTCGTCGAGCACCGAGCGGACGGCATTGGTGGCAAAGACTTTGAGTTCAGCCATTGTGCTGCCTTTCAGACCGTGAATCGTTAATCGTAAATCGTCAATCGGGTTACAACCGAACCCCATTTGCTAACCGCAGATAAACGCAGATTTCCTCAAACGAAAAAAAAGCGCCCAACTACCCGTCACCCATCAGCCATCACCCGCCACGCATCACCCAGGAGTCATTTGCCAGCGAGAGAAAGATAGGTGCGCCGAACGTTATAGCTGTGCCGCCCCTCCGCAAAGACGGTGCGGGGATCGGATGCCGGCAGCCTGAAGCCCTCGGGCAAGCGCGTGCGCTTGAGCGTGTCCTCCAGCGACCAACCTGTGCTGAGCGCTTTTTTGACTTCGTGGGTGACCTCGCTGAAATAGAGCAGATACTTCCCGAGCACCTCGCGCCCGGAGACCGGCGCGTGTCCTGAGACGAGCTTTTCGATTTCCAGCATCTGAACGAGGCGGCTGATCATCTGCAGGTAGGCCGGCGCATCGCTTTCGAGGCAAAGGCCGAAGGAGCCAACCGTGACGTTTCCGGTCCACGCGGCCTTTGCGCTGGGCACGTAGACGATGGTGTCGCCGGGGGTGTTCGCGGGTCCGAACCAGTGCAGCTCGACCGCCTCGTCACCGAGATCGATCACCAGCCGATCGTCGAAGACGATGTCGGGCGCCCGATAGGTAACCCCTTCGAAGATTCCCGGGTCGTTGCCGACTGTCGGGAGCATGAATTCGCGCTCGTGCTCGAAATAGAGCGTCCGCGCCGCAGTCTCGCGTTGCTGTATGACCAGCGTTTCCGCAGGAAATGCGCAATTTCCGAAGGTATGGTCCGCGTGGTAATTGGTGTTGACGAGGTAGCGGATCGGCTTATCGGTCACCTCGCGCACGCGTTCCTGGATCTGCTTTGCCATCGCGATCGAGATATGCGCGTCGATGACCAGCACGCCCTTGCGGCCTACCACGAAGCCGGCGTTGTCCACCCCCGGAATGCTTGAAATAAGCGCATAGACGTTCTCCCCGAGCTTCTCGGTCGAGAGCCTGCACCCGGTCGGGTCTAGCTTCCACTTGACGAAGTCGGCCGGGAAGTCCGACCACTCGAGCATTTTGGGTTTCGGGTTCATGGGTTCTGCCGCCGGAACGTATTCAACCGCAGATAAACGCAGATAAACACAGATCAGGGCACCCAGACGACGAATCGGGAAAGAACCAGATTCAAGTCGGTGCCAGAAGCATGCGTGCCGGGCGCTGGCGCCATTCTCATCCAGTCTGCACGGGAAAGTAAAGGCGCACTGCGGCCGCGCCGCGTTGCCGTAACCGGGTGACGGGCGTAGCATAAACGCCAACGCGCACGATACCGATGGCCGGGCGAATCCGGCGCGATTTTCGGTTTGCGCCCTTTGGAGGACGAGCATGTCGCACCGCGCGATCGGATCGATCATCGAGGGACAGGAACTCGTTACCGCACCAGAGAGTGCGACGGTTGCCGAAGCGGCCCGCCTGATGCGAGAAAAGCGGGTCGGCGCCGTCATGGTAGTGGAGCAAGGAAGGCTCGTGGGCGTGTTCACCGAGCGTGATGCGTTGTTCCGGGTCGTTGCCGAGTCCCGTGACGTGGAGACGACGAGGCTCTTTGAAGTTATGACGCACAATCCCCGTAGCGTCTCTCCCGCCGAGGCGTTCAGCGACGCGCTCCACATCATGCACGAGGGCGGCTTCCGGCATGTGCCGGTGGTGGTTGATGGCTGCCCGGTGGGGATGATTTCCTGCCGCGACGCGCTCGGGCCGGAGCTGGAGGATTTCATCTACGAGCTGCTGCGGCAGGAGCGCGCGCAGGACGTGCTCTCCGGTTAGGCCGGGCAGCAGGATTCCGAAAGCAAAAAAAGCGGCGGAAGGCTCCGCCGCTTCGTTGACCGATTGCTTGGCTTCAGCGCGGGGTATCGCTGCCCCGGCCGCGATCAGCGAGGTTTAATGCCCGCGATCTTGGCGGCCTTCTTGTAGCGGTCGATTTCCCTCACCAGAAGCCCCTTGAGCTGCGCCGTGGTAAGCGGCCATGGCTGCGCGCCCTGGCCATCTAGAAATTTTTTCATGTCTGCGCTGGCGAGAATCTCGTTAACCTGCTTGTTGAGAGCCGCTACCACATTGTCGGGCGTGCCGGCCGGGGCAAACAATCCCCACCACAGCTCGTAGCTGTAACCCGGAACGCCCGACTGGGCGATCGCTGGTAGACCGGGCAGTAGCGGTGAGGGCTGCAGGCTGCTCGCGCCGAGGGCCCGCACTCTACCCGCCTTGACCTGCGGCATGACGGCCGACGCGCTCGAGATCACGAGATCGACCTCACCCGAAACCAGCGCCGTGACCGCGGGTGCGATGCCCTTGTAAGGAATGTGCATGATCTGGATGCCTGCGGCCGCACCGAACAGGGCTCCGGAGAAGTGATTGTTGCCACCGACCCCTGACGATGAATAGTTGAGCTTTCCGGGATTCCTCTTGGCGAGTGCCACGAGCTCTTTCACCGTCGTTGCCGGGACCGAAGGATGAACGGCCAGCAGCATGGGGGCCTTCGCAATCATGGCGACGGGAACAATTGCCTGTGCCGGATCGAAGGGAAGCTTCTTCCGGGTCGAAGCGGTCGCGGGATAAGAGGACGTGGTTGAGAGCAGGGTGTGGCCGTCGGGCGTTGCCTTGGTCACCAGTTCCGCGCCGATCATGCCGCTCGCGCCGGCGCGGTTATCGATGACGACATTTTTCCCCCAGGCGTCCGCGAGCCTCTTGCCCAAGGAACGGGCCATGATGTCGGTCGAGCCGCCGGCGGAGTACGGCACGACAATCGTGACGTTCTTGGACGGATAGGACTGCGCCGCACCGTCCGTGATCGCGAGACCCAACGCGGCTGCGCAGGCAGCGGGCGCAATCAGGCTGAAACGAAGTGAAATGTTTCTCATGAGTTTTCCTCTCTGTTGGAAAAGATCGTCTGGAACGACGTCTCAAAACTTTTCCCGGGTCTCGCCGCGGGCTTCCCGCGCGCTTTGCAAGGGAAGGCCTCGCATCGGGCTCGTCGGGGGCCGCTATTATCGCCCAAAACCAGGCCGGGGAGACCCTGCCGGTAACAAGGGGGGCGCGGAAGGCATAAGTAACGACTGATAAATCGCCGTATTTTCCGGAACGCGAGAACAGGCGCTCACGCTTTGTCGAGCGTGGCGGAGTCTGTGGCCGAAAGCTTCAGCTGCGCGGCTGCCGCATTTTCCTCGAGGTGAGTGATGGAACTCGTTCCAGGAATCGGCAGCATGACCGGCGAGCGCGCAAGCAGCCACGCCAGCGCCACTTGCGAGGGTGTCGCACCATTGCGCGTGGCGACGTCCTTCACTCTTGCCGAGCGCAGGGCCTGCCCCGCGCCGAGCGGGTACCAGGGAATGAAGGCGATGCCTGCCTTCTCGCAGGCGGCCAGCACGTCATCCGAGGCGCGATCTTCGATGTTGTATCGGTTTTGCACAGACACGACAGGCGCGATCTGCCGTGCCTGCTCGAACTGCCGCACGCTCACGCTCGAGACGCCAAGGTGGCGAATCTTGCCCGCCTTTTGCAGCTCGGCAAGAGCGCCGAAAGACTCAGCAAAAGGCACTTTCGGATCTGGCGTGTGAAACTGGTAGAGATCGATTCGTTCGAGCCGGAGCCGTCGCAGGCTGCCATCCAGGGCGCGTCGCAGATGCTCGGGCCGTCCATCGGGCGTCCAGCTGCGGTTCGGGCGTGAAAATCCACCCTTGGTCCCGATCACAAGGCCGGCAGGATAGGGGTGCAGCGCCTCTGCGATCATTCTCTCTGATACTTCCGGGCCGTAGCTATCCGCAGTATCGAAAAAATTATGCCCCAGCTCAAAAGCGCGAACGAGCAGCCTGCGCATCGCTGGCGGGTCTTTCGGCTCGCCCCAGACGCCGGGCCCCGTGACGCGCATGGCCCCGAATGCCATGCGGTTCACCGTCAATTCGCCCAGCCGGACCGTACCGGCGCCAGCGGCGGGCCGTATCGCTTCGCTCATGAAATTGCGTAAGAAAAAGGTGTCAGGACCCTTTTTTAGGCAAACTGGAAAAGGGTCCTGACACCTTTTCCTGCCCGCTCAGTTGAGCGGGAGCTTCTCCTTGTTTTTCAGCAGCCAGCCGTCGAACGACAACAGCGAGGGGTTAAGACTGCGCGAGAGCTCGACATTGCGCGCGGCGCAGAATTCGACCTCGAAATCGTGCTGGAACTGGAACATGTTCGCGAGGTCCTTGGCCGCGGGAAAGTCGAGGCCGCGGTACTCGTCGAACGGCACGTGCTGGTAGACAACCTTCTGGCGCAGCGCGCGCGTGAACGAGGCAGCCATGCCGACCGTTTTACCGATGAACTGGGCGCCGCGCTTGAAGATCCCGAACGCGCACTTGCCGATATCGTCTGCCGCAATGCCGGGCAGCCGCTTGTCTCCCAGGGGCAGGGCGAACACGAACGTGCCATCGGCCTGCTTCTTCGGCCCCATCTGCATGTATATGAGGTTCTCCCAGTAAAAGGACCCGAGCATATAGGTCGTCGGCAGCCCGATCTGCCGGAACGCGTCGTTCGACGCACCCTTGCCGTCGAAATGCGGCACTTTGTACTTTTCCATGATGGTGGGAAGCCGGTTGTCCTTGAGGGGGACCAGCTTGCGGGTGTCCTCCAGAGTGGACCAGATGACATGCGTGGCACCAGCGTTTCTCGCGGCCTGGGCCATGGCCGCAGCCTGCGCCATTTCCCGTTCAGGCATGCAATGCTCCCAGTAGAACGTGACGCAGAAGACGCCGTAGACACCATGGAACGCCAGTTTAAGGCTGTTCACGTTGTCGATATCGGCTGCAACCACTTCTGCCCCCAGCCTCTTGAGCTCTTGCGCCTTTTCGGAGTTCGCGTTTCGAGTCAGTGCGCGCACGGCAAAGGGCCCTTGCGGCTCGCTCAGGATCGCGCGCACCAACGCGCCGCCTTGCGTGCCGGTGGCGCCTACGACAGCGATAATCTTTTTGTCGGCCATGGAACTGGTTCCTGATCAGTTTTGATGGAAGATGCGAGTCCGGATGCTGCAAGTTACCGCGAGCCAGTCGGAGTGACAAGGGGCATTCTCGCACGCGCGAGGCGATTTTTTTGCGTGACAGGTCACCTTTCACGGGGAGGTCACATCAAGGTGCGCGCTGGCACCGTCCGGTCAAGACGGACACAGGTGATACCCAGCCGCGACGGGCTTCCCCTCGCGCCTTATCCGCGGGCGGCGCCGACCTTGCTCATTGGAACCGCCGGGCGTATTGTTCGCATCCAATAAGCATCTGAAAAAGGGAGGGCGATCCACTCCGGGCTCGGTTCCTGGCGAGCGAAGCTCGCCGTCCGTCGCCCATGCAAGGCGACGGGGACGGGGCCACCGGATCAAGATCGCACCTGAAGCTTCGAAACGTATCCCCGTTCGAATTCCTGGGCGATTTCGTTTTAGAATCGATACAAGAAAGGCACGATATGTACAAGAACATCCTGCTGCCTCATGACGGCTCGGAGCTTTCCGACGAAGCGGCGGAACACGCCATTGCGTTGGCCCGCTCCGTCAAGGCAAAGCTGACCTTGTTGCACGTGATTGCGCACCGCAACCTGGTTCTCGACGAAGGTGTGTCGTCGAGGCTGGTCCAGAAGCTCGAGAGTGATTACGAAAATCTGGCCAAGCAGAACGCCGAAAAATTGCTGGCTAAAGTGGTGGCGCGCGCGAAAGCGGCCGGCGTCGATTGCGATGACCTGGTCATCATCGGTGATGACCCCTACAGGGAAATCATCAACCGAACCGAGGAGTTGGGATGCGACCTCGTCGTCATGGCGTCGCACGGGCGAAAAGGCCTGGAAGGCTTGCTGCTTGGCAGTGAGACGGTCAAGCTTCTGACTCATTCCCGGATACCGGTCCTCGTGGTGCGCCACCGTTAGCAAGCGCAGAGTGCCCTGGTTCTGGCGGAAGGGATGCGATGCGAGTTGGTCCGGGTTCCGTGATGAGCGTGCGTACCTTGCAGGAGGTCATCCCGTCCGTGCCGACCTCTGACGGGGCGGGGGTGAGGCTCCGGCGCAGCCTCGGCGGGCCCCACGGCAAGCGGCTCGACCCCTTTCTGATGCTCGACGAGTTTTCCTCTGAGAACGCGGACGACTATATCGCGGGGTTCCCCAATCACCCTCACCGCGGCTTCGAGACAGTGACCTATATGCTAGATGGTCACATGCTCCACGAGGATCATCTGGGCAACCGCGGAGACCTGAAGGGCGGTGACGTGCAGTGGATGACCGCGGGCCGCGGCATTATTCACTCGGAGATGCCGCAGCAGGAAAGCGGTCGCATGCGGGGTTTTCAGTTATGGGTCAATCTTCCGGCAGGGGAGAAGCTGAAGCCCGCCGGATACCGTGACATTCCGGCCTCGGAGATTCCGGTGGTGGACCTCCCGGACGGTGGGCGCGCGAAGGTCATTGCGGGCACGCTCGTCGTGAAAGGTCTTGCCTCGCCCGGGCCGATCCAGGGACTCACGACCGATCCGCTTTACCTCGACGTCGACTTGCCGGCACACGCTGCGTTCTCGCACGGGGTCAAGCCGGATTACAACGCCTTCCTTTACGTCTATGAGGGCGGCGTTGCAGTGGGTCCCGCAGCTGCGAGCCGTGTTCTAGAGACGCACTCCGCGGGCGTGCTATCTACGGGCGCCCACATAGAGGTGACGGCAGGCGCCAACGGGGCACGCTTCATTCTCCTCGCTGGCCGCCCCCTGCACGAGCCGGTCGTGCAGTATGGTCCCTTCGTCATGAATACCCGCGAGGAAGTCGAGCAGGCGATACGGGACTATCAGAGCGGCGCCCTTACCGATTATTGAGGGGCAAGAGGTATTCCAATTTTGAATTTTAAATGTTGAATTTTGAATGATAGGGCGCGATTCATCGCGCGTCACCCCTGCAGCCACCTCACGTAGCGCGTCGCATAAGGCGCCAGAAAAACAGGGAACCGGGATCGACCGACGATATCCAATTGCGATTCACGATTCACGATTCACGATTCACGATTCACGATACGATTCACGATTCACGATTCACGATTCACGATTCACGATTCACGATTCACGATTCACGATTCACGATTCACGATTCACGATTCACGATTCACGGCATTATGCGGCCCGCCTTATCAATCAGTGATTGAAGCTGCGCCAGGCATGTCATGTCGGCGGCATTTACTGATTATGCGTTGGAATCAGTGAATTAGAAAACAGCATCCTGCTGAGCCCCTGCGTCGGGCCTTGCGCTTTCGGTCCGGGCGCGGTATCCCTGTGACGTTCCCGGGGCCTGTCGTGTGCCTATCGAGGATCCACGAGAAGGATGAAGCGATGAAAAATCGAACCGTCGGCTGGATGCTCGTGTTCCTGTTCGCCGTCGCCGTGGTGGCGGCGGCGCTGTTCGTGCCCCTGCGCGCCGCGTTTCTCGCCAACCCGCTTTTCAACGGCATGATCATTGGCGTGCTCCTGGTTGGCATCGGCATCGTGTTCCAGCAGGTCCTCAGCCTGCAACACGAACGCGTGTGGCTGAGCGGACGCCAGGCAGGAATCGCGGCGTTCGACGGGCGCGAGCCGCGCATGCTTGCGCCGCTCGCGCGCATGCTCGCGGTGCGCGAAGGCACGCCGCGCCTGTCGGCGATGGTGATGCGCTCGCTGCTCGACGGCATCCGGCTTCGCCTCGACCAGAACCGCGACATTTCGCGTTACATGGTCGGCCTGCTGATCTTTCTCGGGCTGCTCGGGACCTTCTGGGGCCTGCTCGATACCGTCGTCGCGGCCGGCAAGGTGATCGCCAGCCTGCGGGTGGGTGCTGGAGATGTGGGCGAAGTCTTCGGGCGGTTGAGAGACGACCTCCAGGGACCGCTCGCGGGAATGGGCACCGCCTTCAGTTCCTCACTGTTCGGCCTTGCGGGGGCCCTGGTTCTGGGATTTCTCGACCTGCAGGCGGGGCATGATGAAAACCGGTTCTTCAAGGAGCTGGAAGACTGGCTCGCCGAGTTGACGCATCTGCCGCGCGCCCTGCTCCCCGAGGGCGAGACGTCGATTCCCGCTTACGTCGAAGCGCTGCTGGACAAAACGGCCGACAGCCTCGAGGGTGTCGAGCGCATCCTTTCGCGCGGGGAAGAAGATCGCACGAAAATGCGCGAGCAGCTGCTGCAGCTGACCGCCCGGTTAGCCGATCTCACGGACCAGATCCGCGGCGAGCAGCAGCTCATCAAGGGGCTCGCGCGCCAGCACCAGGATCTGCAGCCGATCATCTCGCGTCTTGCGACCGCAGCCGAGGCGAGTTGGGGCATGGACGACGCGGTGCGGGCGCATTTCCGCAGCATCGACCTCAACCTGCGCCGCCTCGTGGAGGAAGGGGCCGCTGAGCGCAGGCAGCAGGCGGAGGACCTGCGCAACGAGCTGCGCCTGCTCGCGCGCACGATCGCCGGCCGCTCCGGCGGTGGCGCCTGAGGGCGCGCGCCCATGTTTCAGCTCGCCCGCCGCACGCGCACGATCGACATCTGGCCGGGGTTCGTCGATGCGCTTGCGTCGGTGCTGCTCGTTTTCATTTTCATGCTGCTGCTGCTCGTGCTGGCGCAGTTCTATGTCTCCTGGGAGCTGGCGGGGCGCGAGGCGGCGATCACCCGGCTCCAGCGCAGCATCAACGAGCTGGCCGAGACGCTCTCGCTCGAGCGCGACCGCAGCGCGAGCCTGGAGACCCGGCTCGCTGACGTGGAGGAGCGCCTGCGCGCCACGCTGGCGGAGCGCGACGACGTTTCGGGGCGGCTGCGCTTGGCGCTGGAGCGCGCCGCGGTCACGGAGGCCGATCTTGCCGAAGCGAGGCGGATTATTTCCGCCGACAAGGAGGCGATCAAGGCGCGGCTCGCGGAAATCGCCAGCCTCCAGCAGGACATTGCGGCCTTGCGCGAGCTGCGCCGGGAGCTCGAGCAGCAGATCGCGCAGCGCGACACCGAGTTGACGGTGTTGCGCGATCGCTCGAAACAGCTTGAAGCGCGTCTCGCCAGCGCCGAGGAGCGCACACGGCTCGCGCAGTCGGAGATCGACAAGCGCGACATCCGTATTGCCGATCTGGCCGCTCGCGTGGAGGAGCAGGACAAGGCGCTCGCCGAGGGCCAGCGGTTGTCGCGGCGCGCAGACAGCCGCATCGCCGATCTCAATCAGCAGGTGCAGGCGCTGCGCCGGCAGCTGGCGGAGCTGACCGCCGCGCTGAAGCTTGCCGAGGCCAAGGTGAGCGAGCAGAAGGTCGAGATCGCGGGTCTCGGCGAGCGGCTGAACCTTGCGCTGGCGCGCAAGGTTCAGGAGCTGAACCGCTATCGCTCCGAGTTTTTCGGCCGGCTGCGCGAGGCGCTGGGCGAGCGCGACGATATCCGCATCGTTGGCGACCGCTTCGTCTTCCAGTCGGAGGTGCTGTTTGAAACCGGATCCGCGGAGCTTGGCCCGCCAGGTCAGCGCCAGATGAAGCGGCTGGCCGAAACCCTTAAGGACGTGTCTGCGCGCATCCCTGGCGATATTGATTGGGTGCTGCGCGTCGACGGCCATACCGACCGCCGGTCGATCAGCACGCGGGAGTTCCCGTCCAACTGGGAGCTGTCGGTGGCGCGCGCCCTGTCCATCGTGCGCTTCCTCATCGCGGAGGGCATCCCTGCGCGGCGCCTGATCGCGGCCGGCTTTGGCGAGTACCACCCGCTCGATACGGCCAATACGCCGGCGGCGTGGCAGCGCAACCGCCGCATCGAGCTGCGTCTGACGTTGCCGTAACCCGCGTCAAAATCCGTAACACATTATTTGCCGCAGATAAACGCGGATAAACGCAGATCTAACAACATTAGATGTCCTCTAGGCGCGATGGAGGCTGCTCCGGAAGGTTCTTGACGTAGTCATCTGCGTGTATCTGCGTTTATCTGCGGCTAAATTCAATCTGGCCTAAAAACCGCTTTCGCGGATCAGCACCGCAGCGGTATAGCGCACCGCTTCCCACAGCAGGCTCCGCGCCTCGCCGTCGATAACCGTTGAGCCAATCGTCGCCGAAGCGCGTGGCGGCGGACGAACAAGCTTCACCCTGACGCGGTAGAGAGCCGCTTTGGGCGTCAAGCGCTCGGACTCGGTGGCGATTGTGGGGATGAGGCCGCCGTGGGTTGTGGCGAGCGCGGGCGTTGGCAGCGAAACCGTGCGGGCAGCATCGATCTCTTCGACGGACCCGGAAATTGGCTCGAGCTCGTCCCCGCGAGGAAAGAAACGCGCATGGTTGCCGACGCGGATGCGGTCGAGGTCGCGCTCCTCGACGAAGGCCTCGACGATCCATGCCGCCGGGTCGATGATGACGCCGAGAGGCTGCGTGGGCCGGACCCAGGTGCCGCGCGCGAGTTCCGGGTCGACGTCGAGCAGCACGCCGCTGACCGGCGCCCTGACCGTGAGCCGCGCGCGTTCCGCTGCCTGCGCCATGGCCTCGGCGAGTTCGCGCGCGAACTGCTCCGCGATGACCGCTCGACGCTCCTGCTCGTCGGGCAGGCCGGGCAGCCGTGACAGCAGGCCCGCAAGCGTTTCCGCTGCAATGCGTGCCCGCCCCTCCCGGCTGCGCAGATCGGGCGAATCGACAAGGAAGAGCGCCGCGCCCGCCGCGACCCGCCCCTCGGCGGGCGGCGCAGCGGCAAGCTGTCCTGGCAGCGGCGCGAAGAGCACGTGCTGCGCGGCGGCGCGCGCCCAGCCCGGGCCGTCGACACGGTCTTGCCACGGCACGGCGAGCATTATCAGCATCAGCACGGCAAGGAGTAACCAGCCGAATTTCGCACGGCGGGTGGTCTCGGCGCGCCGCGCATGCCATACCTTCAGCTCTGCGAGCACCGGGCGCACGACGAACCAGCCGAGCTCGACAGCAAGCAGGAAGATGCCCGCCAGCTTGAAGAAGAAGTAATAGACCGCAAGGCCGATCGCGATGAAGATCGTAAGCCGCACGACCCATGTGACGAGCGCGAAGGCGATGAGAAACGCGCGCAGCCGCGACGGAAAGTACTCCGGGTCCGGCTCGTTCCAGCCGAGCAGTTGCCGGCGCAGGAGCGCTCGGGCGAGGGCGCCGGAGCGCTCGTGCAGGTTTTGCATGTCCAGGAGATCGGAGAGCAAAAAGTAGCCGTCGAAGCGCATGAAGGGGCTTGCGTTGATGCCCACGGTAATGACCCAGCTGGTGGTCGCCAGGAAGAACAAAGCGTTGCGGAGGGCGCCGTCGGCGACGATGCTCCAGCCGAGCGTAGCGAGACCCGCGAGCGCGAACTCCGCGCCGATGCCCGCGCCCGCGATCGCCAGGCGCTGGCGCGGGTTGGACAGCTTCCAGGACTCGGCCGTGTCGGTGTAGAGCAGCGGCCACAGCACCATGAAGGCGACGCCCATGTGCGCGACCCTGACGCCGTAGCGCGTGGCGACGTAGGCATGGGCGAGCTCATGGGTGCTTTTCGCGACGGCGAGGGCGCCTAGATAGCCGAGAAGCCCGGCGAGGGTCAGGCTCGCGCCGAAGGTTGCCGTGAAGGCATCCCACTGCCGCGCGGCGAGCACCAGCCCGAACAGGCTCGCGAGCGCGATCAGCCCGAGCGTCAGGGGACGCAGCAGGAACGAGACATACGGCAGCGTCGCCTCGAGGAAGCGCTGCGGCCGCACCAGCGGGATGCGGAAAAATAGGTAGTTGTGAAGCAGGTAGCGCCACAGGCTGGGCCGGAGCATGCGGCGCTGGGTGGCGAGGCGCGCGGTGTCGCGCGCGCTTTTGGCGTGCAACAGCTGGTGATGTTCCAGGAACCGGATGAGTGCCGCAACATCGTCGGCATCTGGTTCGAGCGGCGTTTCCGCGCGCACGCGCGACACCAGCGCGTCGGCATTACCCGCGTCCCAGCGCGCGAGCAGCTCGAACTCGAGCCAACCAATGCGAAAGAAGCGGTTGCGCGCCGGATCGTGAATCATCCACGACGGCGACCCGTCGCGGTTGGCCGATGCGTCCTCGAGACGGAGGTCCTCGCGCAGCGCGGGCAGCGGAACCGGCCCGCGGCCCGGCGCTCCTTGCAGGGTCAGAGCCCGGTCCATTCCCTTAGCGCCGCGAGCGGGCGGCGGAAAAGCACGTAGGCGAGCAGGACGCGCTCGCCGTAGAGCTTCGCTGTGCCCTTGAGGCCCACGCGCGCTTCTGCCGCGGGGCGGTCAAAGGCGCCGCGGATGCGGTAGGACGCAATGCCCTCGGGCGAGAGCGTCGCCTGATAGCTCGTCTGGGTGAGCTGCGCCGTGAGCGGGGAGAGGGGCGCGACGTGCAAGAAAAGGCGCATGTCGGCGCCGGGCTCGAGGTTGATCGCGTCCGCGACCGGCAGCCAGACGAGCACGCCCGCGTCCCTGGGGTCGGCGAGCAGCACGATGCGCTCGCCCGTCACCACGGGCCGTCCGATCCAGTCGTTCGGGTCGCCATACACTGCCACTCCATCGGCCGGCGCGCGGACCTGGACGCGGGCGAGCGTTTCGTTGAGATAGGCCACTTCGGCCTCGCGCTCCCGCACTCGTCCCTGCAGCGTGCCGAGTTCGCCCTTGGCCTGAGCGCTGTCGAAGGCCTTTTGCGCCGCGAGCAGCGCATCGGCGCGCGCGACTTCAAGGGCCTTCAACGCGACTTCGCGCCGGTTGCGCAACGTGGTGTCATCGAGCGTGAAGATGACCTCGCCCTTGCCGACCGGCCGGTTGGGCTGCACCGAGAAAGACTTCACGACGCCATCCATGGGCGCCGCGATCGCTTGTGCCTCGAGCGCGATGACCTCTGCCGGCGCGAGCACGCTTTGGCGCACAGGGATAAAGAGCGCGAGGACTGCGGCCAGCGCGATCCAGCGCCACCATCTGCGCTGCGCGCGGGAGCGCCGCCACCACCGCGCCAGCCGCCCGGCCTGGTTGGAGATTGCCCAGAGGCCGTAGCCGTAGGCGGCGTGCAGCCGGTTGAGCATTACGGTGTGCTGCTCCGTCCACGGCTCGTCACGAACGTAGAGAACAAGGCCAAGAGGCTCGCCGTCGGGTGCCAGCAACGGGCAAGCGAGCGCATGCTGCGGCCACCACTCGCTCCAGTCCTCGGCAAGCGTTTCCGGCAAATCCTTGACGGTAATCACGCGTGCGGCGTTCTTGACGTGGGGCCAGAGCGTAGCGGTTACCGCCCCAAGCCACTGCGCGTAGGGCGCGTCATCTTCGACCGCGGCGAGCCCTGACACCGCCTTGAGCCGCGGCTTGCCGAACAGATCGCATCGGAAAACGGCCGCCTGGCGGAACGGCACTAGCTGAAAGGTTTCGTTGGCGACGACGAACAAGAGCTCTGCTTCCGTCAAGACCGCGCGGGAACGCGCCTCGAGCTGGAGCATGGCGGCGAGGGGATCCGCCGCCGGGCGGGCCGCGCTCATCAGCGGTTATCGAACAGGGCAGTGCCGCTCATCCCGGGCAGCAGTTCCGGGCCGGGATTCTTGACCGCCGCTTCCAACTCGACCGACTGGCTTGCCGCGTCGACGCGGGCGTTGATCGCAGTGACTTGACCCTGATAAGTGCGGTAGTTTTCGTCGATCGTTACCGTGAAAACTCTGCCTATTTTGAGCCAGGCGAGCCACTTGGACGGCACATTGAGGCGCAGTTTCGGGGGCGCATCGCTCACGATATCGACCAGCGGCTGTCCCGCCGTGACGCTCTGGTGCGGCTTGACATGGACCTTGGCGGCACGCCCGGCAAACGGCGCTTTCATGACGCACTCGGCGGCCTGGGTCCGGTAGAGGGCGAGCTGAGCGCGCGCCTTTTCCAGCGCGGCGGCGGCAAGCGCGACCTCGATTTCCGCGGCCGACTGCAAGCCCTGCAATCTGAGCTTGGCTTCGTGATTCTCGCGGGCAGCGGCAACCTCGGCGGCACCCATTGCCGTGCGGGCGGCCTGCTCCTCGCAATAGAAGACGACGAGCGTCTCGCCTTTCCTGAAGCCGGAGCCGAGCGAGACGTTCAATTTGCGCACGCGCCCGAGCAGGGGGCTCGCAAGGGTCGTCTCGATTTCGGAGGCCACCAGCACGCGCACGATGTATTCCCCGCCCAACGGCGCAGATATGCCCTGGGCATGCGCTTGGGAATAAATGCTCCCCGCCCCCATTACCAGGGAGAGCAAGAGAACCGCGACTTTCATCTGCCTATTTTGCCTCAGGCCCGGGCCGCCCGGCCAGAGAGTTTCCGCCGCTCCAGACGTTGATCGACCAAAGCTGCGCGACGGTCGCAGCTTCCGAGAACGCCGACAGTGCCGAGGGAGTGAGCCGCGACCCAATGGCGCTTACATAGCGGGAACTGCC
>Ga0111145_1028_pt1 | contig 31182 bp, 24 predicted proteins | sample DeeMarSeWOR28_12_FD_80392 | JGI IMG/M metagenome (GOLD analysis project Ga0111145, IMG submission 80392) | Betaproteobacteria bacterium SG8_41 | reverse complement strand
ACGCACCTCTGGTGTACCGGTTGTCACGCCAGTGGCATCGCCGGGTAGCTATGTGCGGAAGAGATAACCGCTGAAAGCATCTAAGCGGGAAACTCGCCTCAAGATAAGACTTCCCGGGGACTTGATCCCCCTGAAGGGTCGCGGAAGACCACCGCGTTGATAGGCCGGGTGTGTAAGAGGAGTAATCCTTTGAGCTAACCGGTACTAATTGCCCGTGCGGCTTGATCCTATAACCGTGAGCAAAACGGTTCAGGAAAAACTCGTGAAATACGCTCGAATCCGCCTTTGCTTCTTTCGATTGCGAATGCTCTGCGATCCGCCAGCGGTGGATCGCGCCGCATTCAACAGCTACGTCTGACGACTATAGCGAGGTGGTCCCACCCCTTCCCATTCCGAACAGGGCCGTGAAACGCCTCAGCGCCGATGATAGTACGGTGTATTCCGTGCGAAAGTAGGACATCGTCAGGCACCCCTGAAACGGAAAAGCCCGGCCCTTGTGGTCGGGCTTTTTCGTTTCTGTGGGTATGCCTGAGGAGATCTCCTACTTTCGGAACGACAACGTGCCGACATTCTGATTCTGGCGAAGCGCGCCTCTTGGTCGGCACGTTGCGGCGTAGGCTAACTTTTCCTCGCGCCGCGAGGAAAAGTTAAGGCGCGAAGCGCCGGCCGGAGCCAAAGTAGGACATCGTCAGGCACCCACAAAAACAAGACCCCCGGGGGCAGAGCCCTCGGGGGTTTTGTTTTTGATGATGCGCTGACGATACTCTACTTGAGAGAAGCGACACCACGTCGCGATCGAGACCTCGTTAGGGCCTCGGCCCGTTTTTCTCGACGATCTACGGATGATGTCCTGCCTTTGGCCGCGACGTGTTGCGGCGTAGGCTAACCTTCCCTCACGCCGTGAGGAAAAGTTGAGGCGCGAAGCGCCAGCCGGAGCCAAAGTAGGACATCGTCAGAAAAAAGCCCGGCCTTAACAAGACGGGCTTTTTTATTGCGCCCATGGGAGCTCTTTGATGATCTACTTGAGCGACGCGACAACCCTCCGCGATCGAGGCCCTGTCAGGATTCCGGCCCGATTCCCCGCTGCCTTCGTGTGACCCCGTTCAGGCTGTCGGGGCGTGATGCGGCGAAGGCTAACCTGTTCGCATCCCTTTGATGCGGACAATGTTAAGGCGCAAAGCGGCGGCCGAAGCCAAAGCAGGGCATCGTCAGCCAGCTTCCAACCGGGCCGTAGCCAAAGTGGGACATCGTGAGGCAAAGCCCGGCTCTTGTGGTCGGGCTTTTTCGTTTCTGTGGATGCGCCTTACGAGGTGTCCTAAGTGGTGCGAACTTGCGCCGCCGCCGGCGCCCGCCGCATTCGCTGCAAGGCGACGGTGACGCCCATGAGTACGAAGCCGACCGCGTACGCCTGGTAGTGATATTCCCCCTCGTAAGGCGTCAGGAAGACAAACAGATGGTCGATCGGCAGCATCAGGAACAGTGCCGCCAATCCCAGAAGAATACGCTCGGTAAGGTTCGTATACTTGAAAAGGAAACCTTCCAGGAACCCGGCCCAGGCGACGATCCCGATGACGCACGCCACAACGGTCGCGGTGATGTCGAAAAAGGCGCCATCGAGCAGGAGCGGCGTGTAGACGAACAGGAACGGCATGACGAAGATCCACGAGGCGAGCTTGACGGATTCGATACTGGTCTTCATTGGGTCCCCGCCGGCAATCGCGCTCGCGGCAAGCGACGCCAGTGCAACCGGCGGGGTAACGGCGCTGGTCGTCGCCACCCAGAAGCAGATCAGGTGCGCGGTGAGTGTTGGCACGCCCAGGTTCGTGAGCGCGGTCACGCTGAAGATGACCAGAATGACATAGCTCGCCGTGATGGGTAACCCCATTCCGACCACGTATCCCGCGACGATGACCCAGAAGATCGTGAGCGGAAGCATGCCGAAGCTGAATTCAATGAGTATGGAGGAAATGCGTCCCGGGAGATCGCTTTGCGTGGCGCTCGAGAGCAGTATGCCGAGCACGCCGGCGATGCAGCCGATGATGAGCGTATTCGTCGCCCCCGCCTCCAGGGAGATCCAGATGCACTTCACGAGCTCCACGAACGCGTCGCGCAGCCGCCGCAACGCCGCAATGCCGGCTACGACTGTTTGCGTGGCCGCGGTCTCATGAGGCATCGGCGCCGAGCGGGTTGCCGCGAGGAGGATCTCCCCGAGCTTCATCACTATATAGACCGCGATCATCCAGAAGATGGCGTCTCCCCAATTGAGCCCGCGCAGGGTGTCGGCAAACCAGCTGAAGGGCGCCCCGAGCTTCAGGCCGAAAAAATAAGCAAATACGCCGAATGCCACCGAGATCGCGAAAAACGGCCGACCGGTCGCGTCGGACCAGGGCGTACGGACCTCGTTGAGGAGATCGGACGTCTTCAGGAGCACAATGAGGAAGATGGTTTTGACAGCGGCCAGAAACGCCGAATCCCCGATGATGAGGTAATAGACCATGACGGGTATCGGCAGCAGAAGATGCAACCGCGGCGTGATATTGCTCCAGGGCGGCAATTCCTCGGCGGCGACGCCGTGCAACCCGCGTCGCACCGCTCGCAAGTACACCATGAACCCCACGGAGAGGTAGTAGAGCAGCGCCGGAATGAGCGCGATCTTGATCACGTGGAAGTAGCTCGTTTCCGTGAGCTGCGCCAGCAGGAACGCACCCGCTCCCATGATTGGCGGCATGTAGGTGCCACCGGTGGAGGCGGCCGCTTCGACTGCGCCCGCGAACTCCGGGCGGTAGCCGACCCGCTTCATGAGCGGAATCGTAAAGGTACCCGTAGTGACGACGTTTGCAACGCCGCTGCCCGAAATCATCCCGAACAAACCGCTGGAAACAACCGCCGTCAGTCCAGGGCCGCCGGTTCGCTGTCCCGTCAAACGATAGGTGGCATCGATAAAGAGGGAGCCCAGCCCGGTTTTCTGGAGGAATGCGCCCACGATGACAAAGATGACGACATAGGTCGCAAAGACCTCGATGATGAGTCCCGTCATGCCGTCGTATTCGAGCATCATGAATTCCATCACGCGGGAGAGCTCGAAACCCGGGTGCCGGAAAATGCCCGGAGACATCTGGGCGATGGGAGCGAAATCGTAAACCAGGAAGATCAGTCCGATGAGCGGTATCACCGGCCCGACGATGCGACGAGCGATGTCGAAGCTGACCGCTGCCAGCAGGCCCGAAAAGACGACCACCTCTACCGGAACCGGGCCGCCGACCCGTATTTGAAGCTCCACATTCGACGTCATCCACCACACGACGGAGGCGATCGCGGAGACGAGGAACAGCCAGTCGGAGACGATGGGACTCTCAGGAACCTCGCGGAACGTTGCCTCCCACGCGTAGAGGGCTATTCCCGCGAGTCCACCGATGGCGGCTGCCACGAAGTAGCGGCCGTCGTCGATGTCGCGCCAGAGCTCCGTGCGATCGACGAGCCCCCAGTAGGCCCACATCGCGAGGCAAGCGCACATGACCACGATGGAAAGGAACGTGATCATCTCGTCGAGCCAAATCGCCCCGGCCCGAACCGGCTTCTGGCGTCCCTTGAAGACGAGGACTGTCAGGACCGCGACGCCGAGGATGTAGGTGCCCTTGAAGATTTCCTGTACCGGCGGTCCAAAGAACGAGATGTGGATGAAAAAATAGGAAAAGGCCACCGCCACGACAGACAGGATGACGCGGCTCACGCCACGTGTTTCCCGCGGAACGGCCATGCTCTCGGAAATGAGGCCGAGCCTCGTGAGAAAGGAGATTGCCGTGCTAGCCATACTTATGACCAGTCCCTGTGTTTCGATGGTGCGGAGCGCGATTGCGCGAAGAGGGCGGCGAGCCGCCCTCTTCGCATATGCCTATCAGCTTGGAAACGCCCGCAATGGGCGTGAACCGATATCAATATCCCTTGACGATCGACATCGGAACTTTGACGCCGCGCTCCTTCCAGTAACGGGCCGCCGACGGATGGACCAGGATCTTGTGTTCTTCGAGCGCGTTGAAATCGCCGCCCAGATCCTTCCAATACGCGGCCGCCTTGGTGAGGCGCTCCAGGTTCTGAGGCGCGGCAACGACCTTCAGCATGTCGTAAACGGCCTCATCCGACATCTGCTTGTGTGCGATCCACCACACATCATAGGCGATCGAACGCGCCGCCTTGTCCATTCCCTTAATGTCTTTTTGTACCGGGATCGTGATGGGTGAATAGAAGCGATATGCCGATGTCACCTTCTTCTGCTCTTCCTCGGTCAGGCTGATGTAACGGACTGGCTTGCTGACCGACAGCTGTGTTAGCGCCGGAATCAAGAACGGCACGCCCGCGGAACAGAAGACGTCAATCTGCCGGTCGCCCAGGGCGCGAGCGGACGCCGCAAAACCCAGGTAGCGCGCTTCGATGTTGTCCATCATGCCGAGCGCCTTCATGACGTTCACGCAGTTGACGTTGCTGCCCGAGCCCCGCGAGAGCAGGTTGACGACCTTGCCCTTCATGTCCGAGAACGACTGGATCGGATTATCGGCCAGCACTGCGAAGATCTGCGACTGGGCACGCACACGTGCGACGACGCGGAAGTTTTTGTTAGCGCCGTCTTTTTCGAACGTGCCTGTGCCGTTCCAGGACTGGTAAATCTGCCCGATGTGGCCCCAGGCGGTGGCGTAATTTCCGAGACCAACGCTGCGCACGTTTGCCACGGACCCGCCCGACGGGCTGTAGATGAAGTTGTATTTGCCTTTCAGCTCCTGGTTGAGAAGCTGCGTGCCTGCGCTCGTCGCGGGATGCCATGCGCCCCCCGACGGGCCGCCGCCAAACCGATAGGTCGGCTCGGCGTAAGCGGAACCCGCGGCAAACGCAGCGCCTGCGGCGATTGCAGCAATTCCCGTAAGTAGCTTATTCATCTGAATGCTCCTCCTGACGTTGATGGACTTGATTGAGATCCCGGTGCCTTTTTTAAGACCGGATCGGATCCCAAGGGTGACATTGTCGCTGTCTTCCTAACGGGAGGCAACGACGAGCTGGTCCTCGACGCAAGCGCCAGATCTTCCTGGAATCATCCCTGCCATTACGCCCTGCCGGACAACCGGGCAGCGGCTAGTGTGCCGCTCCGGGAGGTGACGCCCAACCTTCGCTTCGAGATTTGCCAGTAGAGCCTCAAGTCGTTTCTCAATTTATATAAACAACCTGCTGAACACAGTGAAGTTATTAAGGTTTTCACGACTGATGGAGCAATGCGGTTTCCTGACAAATTCCGTGTGATTCCGTAGCTAACGATCTTTGTAATTCACAGGGTTTTTGAGAGAGGTTTTAGTGAAAATCCCTGGACTGCGCGGCGAGCTGGCCGAGCAGCCGGGTGTGGTCAGTCAGCCTGTGGGCGACGAGGTGCACGACCTCGCCTTCTCGCTGAATCTCACCCTCGACCCCGAGCAGGCTCGATCCGAGCAGTTCGCGTCGCTGTTTTTCCACGAGGTCGCGCCACACGACAACGTTCACGTAACCGGTCTCGTCCTCGAGCGTCACGAACACTACGCCCTTGGCGGTCGAGGGGCGCTGGCGGCAGGTGACGAGGCCGGCGGTGCGCGCGGGGCGGCCGTTCGCCAGGCGGTTCAACTCGGAGGCTGTGGCAAGCCGCATGCGCGCGAGGCGCCGCCGCAGCAGCGCGAGCGGGTGGCGCCCCAGCGTGAGCCCCAGGCTGCCGTAATCCGCGATCAGTTCTTCGCCCTCGGTAGGAGTGGAGAGGTGCGGCGCGCTTTCCCGCATCGGCGCCTCGCTCAGCAGTCGAGGCGGGGCTTCCACGCCGGCCGCCTGCCAGTGCGCAAGATGGCGGTGTCCGGCCAGTCGGGCGAGCGCACCTGCGGCGGCGAGGCTGCGCAGATCGCGCCGGTCGAGCCCGGCGCGTCGCACAAGGTCTTCCACGTTGATATAGGGTGACTGCAGGCGGGCGGCAACGACGCGTTCGGCGCCGGCCTGCGACAATCCCTTGATCACCAGCAGTCCGAGGCGGACTGCTGGTGAGGAAAGGCGTGATCGGTGAACGGTGACCGGTGACCAGTCATCGCTTGGTTCGAGGGTGCATTCCCAATCGCTTGCGGTCACGTCCACCGGCAGCATTTCGACACCGTGGCGGCGCGCATCCTGGACGAGCTGGGAGGAAGAGTAGAAGCCGAGCGGTTGGCTGTTCAGCATCGCGGCGAGAAACGCAGCGGGTTCGTGGTGCTTGAGCCATGCCGAGACATAGGCGAGCAGCGCGAAGCTCACCGAGTGGGACTCGGGGAAACCATATTCGCCGAAGCCCAGGATCTGCTGGTAGATCTGTTCGGCAAACTCGCGCGTGTAGCCGCGCCCGAGCATGCCCCCGATCAGGCGGCTGTAGAAGTGCTCGAGCCCGCCTTTGCGCCGCCATGCCGCCATCGAGCGCCGGAGGTTGTCGGCTTCGCCTGGGGTGAAGCCGGCGGCGACGACGGCGAGTTCCATCACCTGCTCCTGAAAAATTGGCACGCCCAGCGTGCGGCTGAGCACCTTTTTCACTGCTTCGGAAGGGTAGGTGACCGGCTCCAGCCCCTGCCGGCGGCGCAGGTAGGGATGGACCATGCCGCCCTGGATCGGTCCCGGGCGCACGATCGCGACCTCGATCACGAGGTCATAGAACTCGCGGGGTTTCAATCGCGGCAGCATCGACATCTGCGCGCGGGATTCGATCTGGAACACGCCGATGGTGTCGGCGCGCCGGATCATCTCGTATACCGTCGCATCGTCGCCGCGATCGAGGATGGTCTGCATCGTGAGGGCGCCGCCGCGGTAGCGCTCGACGAGCCCGAGACAACGCCGGATCGCGGAAAGCATGCCGAGCGCGAGAACGTCCACCTTCAGCAGGCCCAGCGCGTCGAGATCATCCTTGTCCCATTGAATGACCGAGCGCTCGGGCATTGCCGCGTTCTCGACCGGGACGAGATGCGACAACGGACCGCGCGAGATCACGAAGCCGCCGACGTGCTGCGAGAGGTGCCGGGGAAAGCCGACAAGGTCATTCACCAGCCTGATCAGGCGCTCGATCACCGGGCTGTCGGGGGCGAAGCCGCCTTCCCGCAGGCGCTCGGGCAGCACGCGCCGGCCGTCCCACCAATTCATGGATTTCGCCAGGCGGTCCAACTGGGAGAGTTCGAGGCCGAGCGCCTTGCCCACGTCGCGCAGCGCGCTGCGTGGCCGGTAAGTGATCACGGTCGCGGCGAGGGCGGCGCGGTCACGGCCGTACTTGCGGTAGATGTACTGGATCACCTGCTCGCGCCGCTGGTGTTCGAAGTCGACGTCGATGTCGGGCGGCTCGTTTCTCTCGCGTGATATGAAGCGCTCGAACAGCACGCTCATGCGCGCGGGGTCGACTTCGGTGATGCCCAGGGCGTAGCACACTGCAGAATTGGCGGCGCTGCCCCGGCCCTGGCACAGAATGCCCTGCGAGCGCGCATACTGGACGATGTCATAAACGGTCAGAAAGAAATGCTCATAACCGAGCTCCGCGATGAGCGCGAGCTCGTGCTCCACGAGATTGCGCACGTGCTTTGGCGTCCCGCACGGAAAGCGCCGCAGCAGGCCTGTCTCGGTGAGGCTGCGCAGATGGCTTGCCGGCGTATGCCCCGGTGGAACGATCTCGTCCGGATACTCATAGCGCAAGCTCTCAAGCGAGAAGTCGCAGCGCCCGGCGATGCTGATCGTTTCGACGACCAGCTCGGGGGGGTAGACCTGGGCGAGTCGCGCCCGCAGCCTTAGATGCCGTTCGGCGTTGGGGTAGAGAGCGTGACCGGCCTTGTGGACGGGGATGCCTAGACGAATCGCGGCAAGCGTGTCCTGCAGCGGCCGGCGCGAGCGAACGTGCATGTGCACGTCGCCCGTCGCGACGAGAGGGAGGCCCGAATGAGCACCTATTTCCCGCAGAGCGGCAAGCCGGGCGCGGTCGTTTGGGCCGCACAGCAACTCCACGGCGATCCAGGCGCGTCCGGGGAAGCGCTCGGCGACGTAGCGCGCGTCCTCGGGATCCGGCCGGTTGCCCGGCACGAGCAGAACGAGACAGTCCGAAAGGCCGTCCTCGAGATCGTATCGGGCAAGCTGGTAGTGGCCTTTGGCCGAGCGCATCCGGCCGCGGGTGATGAGCGTGCAGAGGCTGCCGTAGCCTCTCCGGCTGGTCGCGAGCAGCACTAGCTTGAGCCCGTCGTCGAGCCGGATTTCCGTGCCGATGATGAGCTTGAGCCCTGACTGCCTTGCGGCGACATGCGCGCGCACGGCGCCGGCGACGGAGCATTCATCGGTGATGGCGAGCGCGGCGTAGCCGAGCGCCTGCGCGCGTTCGACCAACTCCTCCGGACGGGACGCTCCCCGGAGAAAGGTGAAATTGGAAAGACAGTGCAGCTCGGCGTAGTCGGGAAGAGAGACCATAAGGATCAAAAACCTCAACCGCAGAGATTTCAGGGCGGGTCATTGAACCGCCGAGATGTCGAGAAAAGCAGGAACAGAACCATTTGAACCACGGAGAAAGGGAGAGAAACAAAATCTAAAGAATCTGTTCGTCTGACGATTCTCTCCGTATCTCGGCGGTTCGAAGTCTGGTGTTTACGCAAAGAAACCGTGGAGATACCACCCTCCATCGTGGCGGCGCTCGCGGTAGACCCACAGCAGGGCATGCGCCGGATTGCGGGCGATGAAATAGTCGCGGACGATATCGTCGCCATCCCACCATCCTGACTCGATACGCTCCGGTCCCGCCAACAAGGCAAGCGGTCCCTCGTAGTGAGGCATGGCTTCGATTTCTTTCAACGGCTTCGGCGAGGCGAGCAGCCACAACGGGCGGGCGAGGGTATGCGCTTCCTGCGCGCTACGCTCATTTCCCGGTTCGCAGATTTGCCACGCACGCTCCGGCCGGTGATCGGTGGCGGTGTCCAGTCCCCTGACCGCGCCGGCGCTCAGGCGCGCCCGGAGGCGCTCGACCAGACGGCCGACGGCCTCGGCGTGCTCACGGCTGTCAGGAAGGAGCGAGAGATTGCGCGAAGCTACGGGCAGCAGCAGCTCGCTTTTCAGGGTGATTGCCGTGGCAGGGCAAGGTAGAGCGAGGCACTCCAGGCGCTCGCGCAGCACGCTTATCAGATGTTCGAGATCGCGGGTTGCCGCCGCGAGATCCAGCGTGAGCCGCGTCTCGGCGCGGTCTTCATGCGCAAGGGCAAAGGCCAGGCGCTGCGCGCCGTTGCCAGTGGCGGAAAGAAAGCCGCACAGCTCGGCGAGCAGCCGGCGGGCGGCGAACAGCAGTTGACCGGCTTCGTGCACCGGCGCGGGCAGCATCAGTGCCGCCACAAAGCCTGTCGGCGGGACGAACTTCGGCCGCGGGTCCGGGATACGGCCCAATGCGCGATCTAGGGTATCGAGAAACTCCTGGCCAAGGCGGCGCGCCATGCCATCGCGCGGCAGCCGCATGCAATCATCGAAGGTGCGAGCGCCGATAGCACGCAGCAGGGTGGCCGACTCATGAGGAAGGTCGAATATGTCCAACGTAAGCCGGCCGAGGCTCGCTCGCAGTGCATCGCGGTGCCGGATTCTTGCCGGCAAGCCGGCGCGCGCAAAAAGCTGTGCGGCAAACGGTGTCGGGGCGCAGGCAAGGACAAAGCCATAGCCGAGCTCGGCGAGCCCGTTCTCGAGCCGGACGCAGAGCCGATTGAGTCCTCCGAACAGCTTGAGCGAGCCCCCGGCTTCCAGCAGGACTTCGGCGGGTTGGGCGATGCTCACGGCCGGCGTGAACTGGAGCGCCCAGGAGGCGACACGTTCCAGCGCCGCGCGCTCGGCCGCGACGTCACGCGCCCTTACCACCAGCTCCGAGGATAGCGCGCATGCCGCGGCGAGCGGCATGCCGGATCGCACGCCACGGCGTTGCGCGAAATGGTTGCAGGCAAGGACGACGGCGTTATTCCCGGGAGAGGAGGCGATGACGATCGGCAGAGGCGCATGCGCGCCGCGCGTGCAGGCATCGAGCGCAAGGGCAGGAAAGTGCAGGGCGAGCCACAGCATGACCGTGAATCGTGAATCGTAAATCGTGAATCGTCAGAGACTCGGCTCCGCTGAGGGCGTGTTTTTGGCTGTCCATTCGTCATTTGCCATTTGCCACTCGCCATTCGCGGCTTTCATTGGCGTGCATCGGCGTTCATCGGCGGTTAATTTGCGTCCGACGAGGGGGGCGTACAGGTCGAGCGCGACCGGTGCCGGCATGCCGCCGCCGCGGCGTTTGAGGATGCGCACTACCGTCCTGCTATCGGACCGGCTGACGTGCAACCGCAACGCCGCAGGCGAGGCGGGGATGCTGCGAGCGGAGCGAAACAACAGCACCAGCGCGCCGCTCGTCTCCGCGGCGAGTTGCAGGCGCTTGAGCGCATGTTCATGGACCGGGTTCAGCCAGGCCACGACCGCGCCGCAGCTGCCCGTCCGCAAGGCCTGCTCGCAGGCCCACAGGCTCTCATCCCCGGCTGGCGCCTGCACCAGCAGAAGGCGGGACAGTTTTACGCCGTGGGCGGCAAGCGCGGGGGCATAGGGAAGATAAGGCGGGGAAACCAGCGTAATCCAGCGCTCCGACTGTGTAAGGTTTGCGGCGGCCGGCATGACGAGTTGCAATTCACCGATGCCGGGGCGCTCGACATAGATCTCGGTCAGTGCGCCTGCCGGCCAGCCTCCGCCCGGGAGCCGTATATCGAGCTCGGCGAAGCCGCTCGGCACGCTCGGCACCGCCACCCGCGCGCAGTCGTTGCCGCGCCAGACGGCCGGGTTTTGCAGGACGAGATCGAGCGCAGAAGTCATAAAAATAAACCGCCGATGAGCGTCGATAGACGCCGATCAAAATCGAACATCAAACCGAACCGCGGAGATACGGAAAGAATCGTCAGACGAACAGATTCTTTAGATTTTGTTTCTCTCCCTTTCTCCGTGGTTCAGATTGTTCTGTGAACTCCGTGTTCTCTGTGGTTGGAAGATTTTGGGGTTGGTCTATCTGCGTTCATCGGCGTTTATCGGCGGTTTCGTTACAAAGATTTTCCGTTGCGAATGACGCCCACGCCGATGCCTTCGATGGCCAGGGCGTCGCGCTGCGGATTGACCTGAATCGGCTTGAACTCGGGGTTCTCGGGCAGCAGCCGCACGAGGCTGCCTTGGCGCCGGAAACGCTTCACCGTGACCTCGTCATTGATGCGCGCGACCACGATCTGCCCGGATCGCGCCTCGCGTGTGCGATGCACGGCAAGGAGGTCACCGTCCAGGATCCCGGCATCGCGCATGCTCATACCGCGAACCCGGAGCAGGTAATCGGCGCGCGGGCTGAACAGGGCAGGATCGAGCCGGTAGCGGCCCTCGATGTGCTGTTCGGCGAGGAGCGGGCTGCCGGCGGCGACACGCCCCACCAGCGGGATGCCCGGTGCTTGCCTCAAGCGGATGCCGCGCGAGGCGCCGGGCGCCATCTCGATCGCGCCCTTGCGGGCGAGCGCCCGCAAGTGCTCCTCTGCGGCGTTGGGGGAGCGAAAGCCCATGGCGCGACAGATTTCGGCGCGCGTCGGCGGAAAGCCGGAATGCGCGAGGTGCTCGCGGATCAGGCGCAGGATCTGCGCCTGGCGGGGGGTGAGATCGTCCATTTTTCAGTCCTGTCCGGCGCACAGTAAAACCCGGCATCCGACGCCTGATTATAACTGTAAATATATACAGTATTAAACACCGCGCAAGCGCGCGACGCAAGGCTTCGGTCGCGAGCCAGCCGCTCCGTGCGCCCTGCAAACGGTGTTCAGAGACAATCGCAATGAATGCAAAGGATTTTCAATCTAACCCTAGAGCGCTTTTTTTGTTCCAATGTATTGGATTCAGGCGTGATTTTTGTTACACTTTCCACCCCCGATTCTCGGGGGAAACAGAAGATGGGCGGTTCGCCCATTTTTTGTTTGTAGCGCAGATTTGCAATGAATTTGAACGAGTTACTGGAAACGACCGTGACCGGCATGGGCTACGAACTGGTGGGCGTCGAGCGCCCGGCCAAGGGGCGGCTGCTGCGCCTCTATATCGATCGGCCGGGGGGCGTGAATGTGGACGACTGCGCCGCGGTCAGCCACCAGGTCAGCCGCGTGCTGACGGTGGAGAACGTGGACTATGAGCGGCTGGAAGTGTCTTCCCCTGGACTCGACCGCTTGCTCAAGAAGGAAGGGGATTTCGCGCGCTTCGTCGGGCAGCGGGCGCGCGTGAAGATGCGAGTGCCGGTGGACGGGCAGCGCAACTTTGTCGGCTTGGTGCGCGAGGCGAGTGCAGGCCGGGTGCAGCTCGAGGTCGATGGCAGGGTGGTGTCACTCGAGCTGGGTGATATGGAAACGGCGCGCCTGGTGCCGGATATCTGAAAGAGGCGGGGGTAACCGATGAGCCGAGAACTGTTGTTGTTGGTGGATGCCCTGGCGCGGGAGAAGAACGTCGACAAGACGACGGTCTTCGGCGCGCTGGAGCTCGCGCTGGCGTCGGCGACCAAGAAGCGGTTTCACGAGGATGTCGACGTGCGCGTGGAGATCGATCCGATGACAGGTGATTACAAGTCGTTCCGGCGCTGGCAGGTGGTGCCGGACGAGGCCATCGAGACGCCAGCTCATCAGATCGCGTTGTCGGAAGCGGTGAAGCTCAAGTCGGACATTAACCTTGAGGAGTATGTCGAGGAGCCGCTCGAGCCGGTGGAGTTCGGGCGCATCGGCGCGCAGACGGCGAAGCAGGTGATTCTCCAGAAAATCCGCGATGCGGAGCGCGAGCAGATCCTGAACGACTTCCTCGCGCGCAAGGAACACCTCGTGACGGGCGTGATCAAGCGCATGGAGCGCGGCAACGCGATCATCGAGTCCGGGCGGCTCGAAGCCATGCTGCCGCGGGAGCAGATGATCCCGAAGGAGAACCTGCGCGTGGGCGATCGTGTGCGCGCCTTTGTCTGGAAGATCGATCGCGCGAACCGGGGTCCGCAACTTATCTTGTCCCGCACGGCACCGGAATTCGTGACGGCGCTGTTCGAGCTCGAGGTTCCTGAGCTGGAGGATGGTCTGCTCGAGATCCGGGCGGCGGCCCGCGATCCCGGCTCGCGCGCCAAGATCGCGGTGCTGTCGAAGGACCGTCGCATCGACCCGATTGGCACGTGCGTCGGCATGCGCGGATCGCGCGTGCAGGCCGTGACATCAGAGCTCGCTGGCGAGCGTATCGACATCATTCTCTGGGCGGAAGACTCCGCGCAGTTCGTGATCAACGCGCTGGCGCCGGCGGAAGTGAGCAAGATCAAGGTTGACGAAGAAGCGCGCAGCATGGACATCGTTGTCGACGAGGAGAACCTTGCCCAGGCGATTGGCCGGGGCGGGCAAAACGTGCGCCTCGCGAGCGAGCTCACCGGGTGGGAGCTCAATATCATGACGCGCGAAGAGTCCGAAAAGAAGGGCGAGGAGGAGGCGGTGCGCGTGCGGAGCCTCTTCATGGAAAAGCTGGACGTCGACGAGGAGGTCGCGGAAATTCTGGTTGCGGAAGGTTTCAACACGCTCGAGGAGGTTGCCTACGTTCCGCTGCCCGAAATGCTCGAGATCGAGTCGTTCGATGAGGCGACCGTCAACGAGCTTCGCAGCCGCGCCCGCAACGCGCTGCTCACCCAGGCTATTGTCAGCGAGGAGCAGGTGGAGCATGACATCGAGGACCTGATGAAGGTTGAAGGGATGGACAACGACACGGCGCGCATGCTGGCCGCGAAGGGTGTCGGCACCCAGGAGGCCCTGGCCGATTTTGCTACAGATGACCTGGTCGAGTTGACTGCGCTCGACGCCGAGCGAGCAAAAGAGCTGATCATGGCCGCCCGTGCGCCATGGTTTGCTGAGACCAACACATAGGCGAGACGGCAATGGCGCAGATCAATGTTACGGAGTTTGCAACGCAGCTTGGGCTGCAGCCGGCGTTGCTCATCGAGCAGCTGCATGCGGCGGGCGTGAAGAAGGCGCTCACGGAGCAGACGCCGCTCACTGAGAAGGACAAGACCCAGCTTCTCGATTATCTGCGTCAGTCGCATGGTGCCAAGGAAGCCAAGCAGAAGATCACGCTGACGCGACGGCAGACCAGCGAGATTCGCAAGTCGGACAGCACCGGCAAATCGCGCACGATTCAGGTCGAGGTTCGCAAGAAGCGCGTGCTGGTCAAGCGCGAGGCTCCCGAGGCGGAAGCGGCCCCGGTCGAGGCGCCCAAACCCGTGCTCGACGCGGAGGAGATCGCCCTGCGCGAGGCGGAGGCGAGGAAACAGGCCGAGCTGGCGGCGCGGCAGGCTGAGGACGTCGAGAAGAAGCGGCGCAAGAAGGAGGCCGAAACCGCTGCTGAAGCCAAGGCCGCCGAGGAAGCGAAGCCGGCCGTCGAAACCGCTGCGGCGCCTGTCGTCGAGGGCACGCTGCACAAGCCCACGGTCAAGCCCGAGGAAAAAGCGGAAAAGGCGGAGAAAAAGGCGAAGAAACAGCCCAAGCCTGTTATCTGGAGGGATGAAGGGGTCAAGCGGCGCACGATCAAGACGCGTGGCGACGCATCAGGCGGCCTGGGCTGGCGCGAGCGCAAGGCGCGCCACGCGGCCCATCGCGAAGAGAGCGAGGCGCAGCACGCGTTTAGCGCTCCGACCGAGCCGATCGTGCGCGAGGTTACGGTGCCGGAGACGATCACGGTCGGCGATCTTGCGCACAAGATGTCGGTCAAGGCGGCCGAGGTCATCAAGGTGCTCATGAAGATGGGCACCATGGTGACGATCAATCAGGTCCTCGACCAGGACACCGCGATGGTGCTCGTCGAGGAGATGGGGCACGTCGCCAAGCGCGCGAAACTCGACGAGCCGGATGCGTTCCTGGCCGAGGAGCAGCGAGGCGCCGGCGAGATCAAGCTGGAGCCGCGCGCGCCGGTGGTGACAGTGATGGGCCATGTCGACCACGGCAAGACCTCGCTCCTCGACTATATCCGTCGCACGCGGGTTGCGAGTGGCGAAGCGGGGGGCATCACGCAGCATATCGGCGCATACCACGTCGACACGCCGAAGGGCATGGTGACCTTCCTCGATACGCCGGGCCACGAGGCGTTTACCGCGATGCGGGCGCGCGGCGCCAAGGTGACCGACATCGTGATTCTCGTGGTAGCCGCCGATGATGGGGTGATGCCGCAGACGATCGAGGCGATCCACCACGCGAAGGCGGCCAAGGTCCCGATCGTGGTTGCGCTCAACAAGATCGACAAGCCTGAATCCAATCCGGACCGCATCAAGCAGGAGCTTTCCTCGAACGAGGTCGTGCCCGAGGAGTGGGGCGGCGACACCATGTTCGTCGAGGTGTCAGCCAAAACCGGACAGGGCATCGACGCCCTGCTCGAGCGCGTGCTGCTGCAGGCGGAGGTGCTCGAACTGAAGGCGCAGCGTGAAGCGTTCGCGAAAGGCATCGTGATCGAATCAAGGCTCGACAAGGGGCGCGGCCCTGTCGCGACGGTGCTGGTGCAATCAGGCACGCTCAAGCGCGGGGACGTGACGCTGGCAGGCGCCGTCTTTGGCCGTGTGCGGGCGCTGGTTGACGAGAGCGGAAGTGCGATCGAGCAGGCCGGCCCCTCGATTCCAGTCGAGGTCCTCGGCCTGTCTGATGTGCCGGCTGCGGGGGCCGAGGTCATCGTCCTCGGCGACGAGCGCAAGGCGCGCGAGATCGCTCTCTTCCGCCAGGGCAAGTTCCGCGACGTGAAGCTGGCGAGACAGCAGGCGGCAAAGCTCGAGAACATGTTCGAGCAGATGGGCGAAGGGCAGGCCAAGGTACTCTCGCTCATCATTAAGGCGGACGTTCAGGGTTCCCACGAGGGCTTGTCGCACGCGCTGGCGAAACTGTCTACCGACGAGGTCAAGGTCAATATCGTGCATGCCGGGGTTGGTGGTATCACTGAGTCTGATATCAATCTTGCACTGGCCTCAAAGGCCGTAGTGATCGGATTCAACACCCGGGCCGACACGGCAGCACGCAAGCTCGCGGAAGCCAGCGGCGTGGACATCCGCTACTACAACGTGATTTACGAAGCGGTCGACGAAGTGAAAGCCGCGCTGTCGGGCATGCTGGCGCCCGAGAAGAAGGAGAACGTGCTCGGCGTCGTCGAGATACGGCAAATTTTCAAGATCTCGAGCGTTGGCACGGTTGCCGGCTGCTACGTGACGGAAGGACTGGTCCGCCGCAACGCCCGGGTGCGCCTGCTGCGCGACAACGTCGTCATCTATGACGGCGAGCTCGATTCGCTCAAGCGCTTCAAGGACGATGCACGGGAGGTGAAAGCGGGCTTCGAATGCGGGCTTTCACTGAAGAACTATAACGACCTGAAGGTTGGCGACCAGCTCGAGGTCTACGAAGTCGTCGAGGTTGCCCGCACGCTCTAGTTGCGAGTTTCTAGTTGCGAGTTTCGAGTTGGTGATTGGCATAGCTAGCATCCTGAAACTGGAAACTGGAAACTCGTAACCCGAAACTGGCGATGCCGAAGGATTTTTCCCGCAGCCGACGCATCGCCGAGCAGGTGCAACGCGAGCTCTCGGAGATCATCCGTATGGAGCTCAAGGATCCGCGGGTGGGCATGATCACCATCACCGAGGTGGAGGTAACGCCCGACACGGCCTACGCAAGAGTCTATTTCACGCTCATGGGTGACGCCGAGCGGATCAAGGAGACGACAGCGGCGTTGACGCATGCCGCCGGCTTCCTTCGCAGCGAGCTTGCCCACCGGATGAAGTTGCGCATCGTGCCCCAGCTCGTATTCAAGTACGACGTTTCGGTCGAGCGCGGTGCCCGCCTTTCGCAACTGATCGATGCCGCGGTGGCCGACGACGCGAAGCGGCGCCGGAGGCGCAAATGACGCGGGCCGCGCAGCACGCTGTAGACGGTGTCCTGCTGTTCGACAAGCCGGCCGGGATTACGTCCCATACCGCGATGCAGCGGGTACGGCGCCTCATGAGCGCGCGCAAGGCGGGGCATACCGGCACGCTCGATCCGCTGGCGACGGGACTGTTGCCGGTATGTCTGGGCGAAGCGACCAAGTTCTCCCATGTTTTGCTGGATGCGGACAAGACCTACCTGGCGACGATACGGCTCGGGGTCACGACAACAACCGGGGACCTCGAGGGGGCGGTGACCGGGCAGGCTGCGGTTGAGGTCAACGAAACGCAGGCTCGGGCGGTCCTCGGCCGCTTTATCGGCGAAATTTTGCAGGTGCCGCCGATGTACAGCGCCATCAAGCACGGTGGCCGACCTCTCTACAAGCTGGCTCGGGCGGGCCAGGACCTGCCTCGAGCGCCGCGCCGGATTCTGATCCGGGATCTGACGCTCATCCGATTCGCGCCACCCGAACTCGAACTGTCCATCACCTGCAGCAAGGGCACGTACGTGCGGGTGCTGGCCGAAGATATCGGACGCGAGCTGGGCTGCGGCGGCTGTCTGGCCGGGCTGCGCCGCACGGCGGTGGGGGGGTTTTCCGCCGCCAACGGACTGGTGACGCTGGAACAATTGGAGGCGCTGGGGCCAGCGGAACGGATTGCGCTGCTGCTGCCGGCGGACGCGCTGCTTACGACCCTTCCGCGCCTCGATCTCGACGCTGGCGAGTCGGAACGATTGCAGCGGGGTCAGGCAGTCGAACGGCCTGGCCAGCGGACGCCGGGGTTGGCTCGTATTTATGGCCCAAAGGGGGAATTTCTCGGCATGGCGGAAGTCGTTGAGGCGGGACGGATCGTTCCGCGGCGGCTCCGGTCACAGCCCGCCGCCGCCGAAGCCGGGGCAGGTATTGGTTGAGAAACCGGGGGTTAGAGAGTAGAATGGCGACGCTCTAAATCGGAGAAGATGATGGCAGTCACGAATGACCAGAAGACCCAGCTGGTGCAGGAATACCAGCGCAAGAAGGGCGACACCGGATCACCCGAGGTGCAGATTGCGCTGTTGACGGCGCGGATAACGGACCTCACCGAGCATTTCAAGACGCATGTCAAGGACCATCATTCGCGGCGTGGTCTGCTGCGCATGGTGAGCCGCCGGCGCAAGCTCCTCGATTACCTCAAACGGGCCGACGCCGACAAGTACCGCCAGTTGATCGACCGGCTCGGCCTGCGCAAGTAGGGCAAGACACCCTGATGCGTGGCGTCGCGAGCGGGCTGTTGGGCACGGTAGCGGGCCCGATACAAGCGCAAGCGACGAGCCGGACGGCGCCCGATTAACCCGAGACCGCGTTGCGCGGTCTTTTTTATTGGATCTAGGGGATATTGATTTGAAACACGTGAAAAAAGAACTGATGTGGGGTCGCCAAATGCTGACCCTGGAGACCGGAGAGATCGCGCGCCAGTCGACGGGCGCCGTCCTGGTCACGATGGAGGACACGGTGGTGCTGGTCACCGTCGTGGGCAAAAAGGACGCCGATCCGGCAAAGGATTTCCTTCCGCTTACCGTCGATTACCAGGAGCGGACCTATGCGGCCGGCAAGATACCGGGAGGGTTCTTCAAGCGCGAGGGACGTCCTTCCGAAAAGGAAATTCTTACCTGCCGTCTCATCGACCGGCCGATTCGCCCGCTGTTTCCGGACGGCTTCTACCACGAGGTCCAGATCGTAGCGACGGTGCTGTCGTCAAATAACGAGGTCGACTCCGACATCCCTGCGATGGTCGGAGCCTCGGCGGCCCTGGCGGTTTCGGGTATTCCGTTCAATGGTCCCATCGGCGCCGCGCGCGTGGGCTATGTGGACGGACAGTATGTTCTCAATCCCATGGCGTCCGATCTCAAGTCTTCGCAGCTGGATCTGGTCGTGGCGGGAACTGAGCAGGCCGTGCTGATGGTGGAATCGGAGGCGAAAGAGCTTCCCGAAGACGTGATGCTTGGCGCTGTGATGTTCGGGCACCAGCAGATGCAGCAGGTGATCGAGGCGATCCACGGCCTGGTCGAGGAGGCAGGAAAGCCGATGTGGGACTGGGCTCCGCCGGCGAAGAACCAGGCGCTCATCGACCGGCTCGTTGAGCTGGCCGAGGGCGACTTGCGCCAGGCTTACGAGATCCGCCAAAAGCAGGCGCGTAGCGCCCGACTCGAAGAGATCCGCTCGCGCGTGTTCGATGAGCTCGCGACGTCCGGTTTGCTGGAGGGCAACGAGCGCCTCGCGAAGAGCGAGTTCGGCGAGATCGAGGCGCGGATCGTGCGCAACCAGATTCTCAGCGGCGAGCCGCGTATCGACGGGCGCGACACACGCACCGTGCGGCCAATCTCCATTCGAACCGGTTTGCTGCCGCGTGCTCACGGCTCCGCGCTATTCACGCGCGGTGAAACGCAGGCGCTGGTCACGGCGACGCTCGGCACTTCGCGCGACGAGCAGATCATCGACGCGCTGCAGGGCGAATATCGCGAGCGCTTCATGATGCACTACAACATGCCGCCCTATGCTACCGGCGAGACCGGACGGGTCGGCTCGCCCAAGCGGCGGGAGATCGGGCACGGGCGTCTCGCCAAGCGCGCGCTGCTCGCTATGCTGCCGAGCCCGGAGGAATTTGCATATTCGTTGCGCGTGGTTTCGGAGATCACCGAGTCGAACGGCTCGAGCTCCATGGCTAGCGTTTGCGGCGGGTGTCTCTCGCTCATGGATGCGGGAGTTCCGCTCAAGGCGCACGTTGCGGGCATCGCGATGGGCCTCATCAAGGAGGGCAACCGGTTCGCCGTTCTGTCCGACATTCTCGGTGACGAGGACCACCTGGGCGATATGGATTTCAAGGTCGCGGGAACGGAGCAGGGCGTAACCGCGCTGCAGATGGACATCAAGATCAGCGGGATCACCAAGGAAATCATGCATGCCGCGCTCGTGCAGGCTCGCGACGGGCGCATGTTGATCCTGGACAAGATGAAGCATGCGCTCGAGGCACCGCGATCCGAGCTGTCGAACTGGGCGCCGCGCATGATCGTTCTGAAAATCAAACCCGACAAGATCCGTGATGTCATCGGCAAGGGCGGGGCTGTCATACGCTCGATCACCGAGGAGACAGGAACGACCATCGACATACAGGACGACGGCACGGTGACGATCGCGTGCGTCTCTCCGGAGGCGGGCGCGGCGGCTCGCAAGCGCATCGAGGACATTACCGCGGACGTCGAAGTCGGCCGCATTTACGAGGGCACGGTTCTGAAGCTGCTCGATTTCGGGGCGATCGTCAGCGTGCTGCCCGGCAAGGATGGGCTGCTGCACATTTCCCAGATTGCCAACGAGCGCGTCAACAGCGTGGCCGATCACCTCAAGGAGGGGCAGATCGTGCGCGTCAAGGTGCTGGAAGCTGATGACAAGGGCCGCCTGCGCCTGTCGATGAAGGCGGTGGCAGTTGAAATGAAGACGGTGACGACCGCGCAGTAAGCGGCCTAAGCAAGAAAACAAAAAGGGGCGGTTGATCCGCCCCTTTTTTCTACCGGTCACCAGTCACGGGTCACCGGTCACGATTGCCTGCCTATTTGGCAACCTGCCGTTCACGCATCTCGTCGAGCGTCTTGCAGTCAATGCACAGCGTCGCGGTCGGTCGAGCCTCCAGTCGCTTCAGACCGATCTCGACCCCGCAGCTGTCGCAGAATCCGTATTCGCCGGAGTCGATGCGCGAGATCGTCTCATCGATTTTCTTGATGAGCTTGCGCTCGCGGTCGCGATTGCGCAGCTCGAGAGACATATCCGATTCCTGGCTGGCGCGATCGTTCGGATCGGCGAAAATCGTTGCCTCGTCCTGCATCGTGTGGACGGTGCGTTCGATATCCTGCGACAGATCGTGCTTCATCTCTTCCAGCATCTTGCGGAAGTGCGCGAGCTGGCGCGGGTTCATGTACTCCTCTTTTCCCTTGGGCTTGTAGGGAGCAACGGACTTATGCAATTCGGATGGCATGCGCCTTCGATCGTTCGAAAAAAGACGCTTTATAGCTGAAAACGAACCGCTCCGCAAGTTGACTTTTTAACGGTCGCCCGAACGGGTTTTTAATTGACCAACAGGGGCTTACAGAGTATATTACGCGCCTTCAAAAGGTGCGGCCCGGCCTGGTTCGTGCGCCTGGTATTGGAACCCCCCGACGGAGCGCAATGAGCTGCATTTTCGGGGCGCCCGTAGCTCAACCGGACAGAGCACCGGCCTTCTAAGCCGGGGGTTGTGGGTTCGAGTCCCGCCGGGCGTGCCAACATTCGCCCTCTCGGGCAAATGTTTAGTGTTTAGTGTTGAGTGTTGAGGTGACCTCCCAAAACGCCCAGCGCCACTCAGAACTCAACACTCAAAACTCAACACTGTCTTGTAAAACGGTGGCTGTAGCTCAAGGGTAGAGTACCGGATTGTGATTCCGGGTGTTGTGGGTTCGAGTCCCATCAGCCACCCCACTTATCGATGGGCTTTCCGCGCCCGGGTCGTCCCGATCCTAGGATTTGACCCGCAGCAGGCGTTGCTGCTGGCGACGCCATTCCTTGTCTTTTTCCGTGGCCCGCTTATCGTGCTGTTTCTTGCCCCTCGCGAGCCCGATCGTCAGCTTGACGCGCCCCTGCTTGTAGTGCAGGTCGAGCGGCACCAGCGCGTAACCCGCGCGCTCGACGCTGCCGATCAGGCGCTCAATTTCCTGCGCGTGCAGAAGAAGTTTGCGCGTTCTGGTGGGGTCGGGCATGAGATGCGTCGAAGCCGAAGGGAGCGGGCTGATGTGCGCGCCGATCAGGAAGATCTCCCCGCCCTGGATGATCACGTAGGCTTCCTTGATCTGGGCGCGACCGGCGCGGATCGCCTTGACTTCCCACCCCTGAAGCGCGATGCCGGCCTCAAAGCGATCCTCGATAAAGTAATCGTGGAACGCTTTCTTGTTCTGTACGATGCTCATGGCGGGGAGGGCGGCAGCGGCGCTATTCTACCAGCCGGATCGCGTGGCCCGGCGATATTTGAAACGTGTTGAAAGGGAGCTTGCGTGCCTGAGGTGAACCGCTCGGTGCTGGTCGACTATACGCCGGAGCAGATGTTCGCGCTGGTGGATGCCGTCGAGCGCTATCCGGAGTTCCTGCCATGGTGCGGTGGAGCGAGCGTGAGCCACCGCGACGATGCGCGGACCCGGGCCACGATCGAGATCAGCTACCGCGGCATCAAGCAGCGCTTCACGACGGAGAACGCGAAACGGCCGCCGACGGAGATGGACATATGCCTGGTAGAGGGCCCGTTTCGCGAGCTCGACGGCCATTGGCGCTTCACTGCGCTCGGCGAGCATAGCTGCAAGGTCGAGTTTCGGCTGCGCTACGAGTTCTCGAGCCGGCTGCTCGCAACGCTGTTGGGGCCCGTGTTCGACTTCATTGCCAACAGCTTTGTCGAAGCCTTCGTCAAGCGGGCGAATCGGCTGTATGGCTGACATGCGGTAAGCGGCAAACGGTGGATGGTGAATGGTGAGCGGTGAAGGCAAAAAGCGCTTGCGGGTGGAGGTGGTGTATGCACTTCCGGCCGAACAGGTGCTGCTGGAGATCGAAGTCGAACACGGAACAACGATTGGGCAGGTGATCGAGCGCTCAGGGATTGCTCTCAGGTTCCCGGAAATCGGGGTGACGCCTGCCCGAGTGGGGGTTTTCGGTAAACGGACCGGGCTCGATGCGCCAGCGCGTGATGGCGACCGTATAGAGATCTACCGGTCGTTGATGGCTGACCCCAAAGAGGTCCGACGCGCCAGAGCGAAGCTGCGCGGGGGAAAGCGGTCCCCGTCGTGAAGCAGCCTATTTGCAGTTCTGCTCGATTGCCTTGCGCGCTTTCGCATACTCGGCTGCGCGCCTGTCGTCGTCGAGATATCCCACTTCCCCGGTCTTGGGGTCCAAGGCCCGCAACCGGACGCCCGAATCAAGCGTTCGCAGGTAGTTTTGCGCGCCTTCGCACGCTTGCTTCTTCTGTGCTTGCTCGGACGCGAGCTTCTGTGCTTTCTGCTGCGCCTCCCGCTGCTCGACCTGGCGTTTGTTGAACTCGGCATTCCGCTCTGCGAGTGATTTTTGGGCTGAGGCCGAGGCCGCAGGCGCCTCGGGCGCTTTTGCGCCGCCGCTTGACCTGGTCGAGATGGTCGTTCGCTCTTCGGCGGTGCCCGCCGGACAGCGGTTGCCGTATTCGACCCGGCCGTCCGGGCTCACGCACTTCATCACCTGCCCGTGGGCGGCGGCCGAAGCCAGCACGATGGCGGCTGCAATGATGAGTCTCACGATTTTCCGTCCTCTGCAAAGCGCGAGCTCCACAGCGCCCGCACAGTCGCTTGACCATAGCGAGTTTCTGCCATGGAGTCAAACAACTACCGCACAGTTTTGTTGGCGGTTTGGCGCGGTTTCCGTATAATGCGCTCTTTGCGAAGGATGAAAAACATGCGTGTGGTGCAGAAGGCCCTCACCTTCGATGATGTCTCGCTGATTCCCGCCCACTCGACCGTCCTGCCTCGCGAAGTCAGTCTCCGCACCAAGCTCACGACTGACATCACCCTGAACGTTCCGATTGTCTCGGCCGCGATGGACACGGTGACCGAGGCGCGGCTTGCGATCGCCATTGCCCAGGAAGGCGGAATCGGCATCGTCCACAAGAACATGTCGCCGAAGGCGCAGGCGACCGAGGTGACGAAGGTCAAGCGCTTCGAGAGCGGGATCGTGAAGGACCCCATTACCATCGCTCCCGACATGAAGGTGCGGGATGTCATCAAATTAACCCAGCAATACAAGATTTCCGGGCTTCCCGTCATCAACTCCGGCGGACGCGTGGTGGGCATCGTCACCAACCGGGATCTGCGCTTTGAGACCAAGCTCGATCAGCCGGTGAAGAACATCATGACACCGCGCGAGCGTCTCGTGACAGTAAAGGAAGGGGCCAAACGCGAAGAGGCTATGGCGCTCATGCACAAGCACCGTCTCGAGCGCGTGCTTGTCGTAAACAAGCGGTTCGAGCTGCGCGGTCTCGTGACCGTCAAGGACATCCTCAAATCGACCGAGCACCCGAACGCGTGCAAGGACCGCATGGGAAGCCTGCGCGTCGGCGCTGCGGTCGGTGTGGGCGAAGGGACGGAAGAGCGCGCGGAGGCGCTGATCGATGCTGGCGCGGATGTGATCGTGGTGGACACCGCTCATGGCCATTCCAGGAACGTCCTCGACCGCGTGCGTTGGATCAAGCGCAATTTCCCCAAGACGCAGGTGATTGGCGGCAACATTGCCACCGCTGCAGCTGCCAAGGCGCTCGTCGATCACGGCGCGGACGGCGTGAAGGTCGGGATCGGGCCCGGTTCCATTTGCACCACGCGGATCGTCGCCGGCGTGGGCGTGCCGCAGATTACCGCTGTTGCCAACGTGGCGAAAGGATTGAGCAGGACCGGGGTGCCGCTGATCGCGGACGGCGGGATTCGCTACTCAGGCGACATGGCGAAGGCCATTGCCGCGGGCGCGCATGCGGTGATGATCGGCAGTCTCTTCGCGGGGACGGAGGAATCTCCCGGCGACATCGAGCTCTTTCAGGGCCGCTCCTACAAAACGTATCGCGGCATGGGCTCGCTGGGTGCAATGCAGCAGGGGGCCGCGGACCGGTACTTCCAGGACGCGGAACCGGACACCGAAAAACTGGTGCCCGAGGGCGTCGAGGGACGGGTGCCCTACAAGGGGCAGCTCTCGCCGCTGGTTCAGCAACTGATCGGCGGCTTGCGCGCGAGCATGGGCTATCTCGGCTGCTCCAGCGTGGAGCAGGTTCGGACCAAGGCGGAGTTTGTCGAAATCACCATGGCCGGTGTGCGTGAGTCGCATGTGCATGACGTGCAGATCGTGAAAGAAGCGCCCAACTACAGAATCGAGTGACCGGTGAACAGTGAGCAGTAGGTTTGAAACCCGCGTAGCGACCCCTGCCGCGACCGACGCAGACCGATCGGCTCTACCGCGCCACGAGAAAGTCCTCATCCTCGATTTCGGCGCGCAGTACACCCAATTGATCGCGCGTCGCGTTCGCGAAGCGCGCGTCTATTGCGAGATTCATCCCTACGATGTGGACGACGCTTTCGTCCGGGCCTTCAAGCCGCGCGGCATCATCTTGTCCGGCGGCCCCGCGTCGGTCTGGGAAGGGGGCACGCCGCGCGCGCCTCAAGCGGTGTTTGAAACCGGCGTGCCGGTCCTGGGGATCTGCTATGGCATGCAGACCATGGCGGCTCAGCTGGGTGGCAAGGTGGAGACCGGGCAGGTGAGGGAGTTCGGCTATGCCGAAGTGAGGGCGCGCGGCCATTCCGCGCTGTTCAAGGACATACAGGACCGCGTCAACCAGGAAGGCCACGGCCTGCTCGATGTCTGGATGAGCCACGGCGACAAAGTGACCGAGCCGCCGCCGGGGTTCGCGATCATCGCATCGAACGCAGCCACGCCGATTGCGGCGATGGCTGACGAGAAACGCGGGCTCTACGGCGTCCAGTTTCATCCCGAGGTGACCCATACCTTGCAGGGCAGGGCCATCCTCGAGCGCTTCGTGCGCGAGATCTGCGGCCTGGCAGGCGACTGGAACATGCCGGACTACGTCGAGGAGGCCGTCGGGCGGATCCGCTCCGAGGTGGGTTCCGAGGAAGTGGTGCTTGGGCTCTCTGGTGGTGTGGACTCATCAGTGGCGGCTGCGTTGATCCACCGTGCGATTGGAAAGCAGCTCACCTGTGTTTTTGTCGATCACGGGTTGCTTCGGCTGAACGAAGCCCAGCAGGTCATGAACACCTTTGCGGGCAATCTTGGCGCGAAAGTGATCCATGTCGACGCGCGCGAGCAGTTCATGAAGCACCTCGAGGGCGTCGTCGATCCCGAGGCGAAGCGCAAGATCATCGGCCGGGAATTCATCGAAGTGTTCCAGCGTGAGGCCGGAAAGCTGCCGCGGGTGAAATGGCTTGCGCAGGGGACGATCTACCCTGACGTGATCGAATCGGCGGGCGCGAAGACCAAGAAAGCGCACAGTATCAAGTCGCACCATAACGTGGGCGGCCTGCCGGATACGCTTCATCTGAAGCTGCTGGAGCCGCTGCGTGAGCTCTTCAAGGACGAAGTGCGCGAGCTGGGGCTCGCCCTGGGCCTGCCGCATGACATCGTGTTCCGCCACCCGTTCCCGGGACCGGGGCTCGGTGTGCGCATCCTGGGCGAGGTAAAGGCGGAATACGCCGATCTGCTGCGGCGAGCGGATGCCATATTCATCGAGGAGCTTCGCGAGTCGGGTTGGTACGAGAAGACCGCGCAGGCGTTTGCCGTGTTCCTGCCGGTCAAGTCTGTCGGCGTGATGGGCGATGGACGGACCTACGAATACGTGATTGCCCTGCGAGCGGTGCAGACGCAGGACTTCATGACGGCGCACTGGGCGGAGCTTCCGCACGTGCTGCTCTCGAAGGTGGCAAACCGCATTATCAACGAGGTGCGCGGCGTCAACCGGGTCGTGTATGACATCTCGAGCAAGCCCCCGGCGACGATCGAATGGGAGTGAAAAGCCGAGGATGAAGGCGGAAGGCGGAAGGCGGAAGTGTGGCGGGACCCGGGCGCGTGCGGCGCACGTCGCCTCGCAGCTCGCGTTTCATACTTCATCCCACATCCTTCATCCTTCTGCGCGCCGGTGACGGACGAGGATTTCATGGCCCAGGCCCTGCAACTGGCGCGCGAGGCAGAAGCGGCGGGAGAGGTGCCGGTGGGAGCGGTGGTGGTGAAGGACGGCGCGGTTGTAGGCCATGGCTACAATCGCCCGATCTCCAGCCGGGATCCGAGTGCGCATGCCGAGATGGTTGCGTTGCGCGACGCGGCGGCGCGGCTTGGTAATTACCGCCTTTCCGGGTGTGATTTGTACGTAACCCTGGAGCCGTGCGCCATGTGCGCGGGGGCGATCATGCACGCCCGCATCGCCCGACTCATTTTCGGGGCGCGAGATCCCAAAACGGGCGCGTGCGGCAGCATCATCGATCTCTTTGGCGAGACCCGTTTGAATCACCAGACGCGCGTCGTCGGGGACGTGTTGCCCGACGCTGCCCGCGACCTGCTGCAGGCGTTCTTTAGTGCCCGACGCAGCAGCCCGGCCGATGCCTAGAATTGACATTAATATTACGTCTCAGCAGCTTGATCTGATTAATGATAGTGGTGAATTGATCAAGTGCTACCAGGTCTCCACGGCAAAAAAAGGGGCGGGGGAGATAAACGGCAGCTACTGCACGCCACGCGGGCGGCATGTCATCAGGGCCAGGATTGGCGCGGGGCAGCCTGCGAACACCGTTTTCGTCGAGCGACGTCCCACAGGAGAAATATATACGCCGGAGCTGGCTGCGCGTTTCCCCGGGCGCGATTGGATCCTCACGCGCATTCTATGGCTCTCGGGTTGCGAACCCGGCTTCAATCGCTTGGGCAACGTCGATACGATGCGCCGCTACATTTACATTCACGGCAGTCCCAATTCAGTCGGGATGGGCACGCCAGGCTCAATTGGCTGCATTCGAATGCGCAACCAGGACATCATCGATTTGTTTGATCGCGTCAATATTGGAACGGAAGTAAAAATACATTTATAAACAAATGATAAAATAATTAAGTTAAAGTGTTATAGAGCTTTATATGTTGCGCACAAATTAGTTTTTGTTGCGCAATAGGTAGTACTCGCTGGTTTTCGCTCTCCAATGTGTAGTGGCCTTACGCTAACTCATTGTGCATTGCGCAAAAATCCGATAAATTGTGCAGCGCAACCACTTGGGTGGCATTCCTGAGAAAGGCGACGCATGAGGCTGCGAGACAAGGTCGCGATCATCACGGGCGCTGGCAGAGGCATCGGCCAGGCAACAGCCCTCAAATTCGGCCGGGAAGGCGCAAAAGTCGCTGCCTGCGACATCAACGCGGATCTGGCGCAGGAAGCCGCCGCCCTCGTGGCGGCGGAGGGTGGCGACGCCGCCGGCTTTCAGGTCGATGTCCGCGATAAGGCCAGCATTTCGCGCATGGTGGAGGCTGTCATGACGCGTTACGGACGCATCGACTGCCTGGTCAACAACGCGGGCATTGTCCAGGACAGTACGCTCAAGAACATGACCGACGAGCAGTTCGACTCGGTCATCGACATCAATCTGAAGGGCGTCTACAACTGCACCCGGGTCGTGGTGGATGTCATGCTCAAGCAGAACTCGGGCGTGATTCTCAACACCTCCTCGATCGTCGGCATCTACGGCAATTTTGGCCAGACCAACTACGCTGCGAGCAAATTCGGCGTTATCGGTATGATGAAGACCTGGGCGCGCGAGCTCGGTCGCAAGGGGATACGCGCTAACGCCGTTTGCCCGGGGTTCGTTTCCACGCCGATTCTCGGCAAGATCCCCGAAAAGGTGCTGCAAGCCCTCGAAGATCGGGTGCCGCTCGGGCGGTTGGCGCGCCCCGAGGAAATTGCCAACACCTTCGCCTTCCTCGCGTCGGATGAGGCAAGTTACATCAACGGCGCGGTCATCGAGGTAAGCGGCGGCCTGACCCTGTGACTGGGTGACCAAGTGACTAGGTGATTAGGTTTTTGAGAATCACGCGTCTAGTCGCCAGCAAAGCCCAGGATTAGACAGCCTGCTGGCGTAGTTACTCAGTCGCCTAGTAACTTGGTTATGGCCGTTGGTGTTCGACTGCGAGCACCCGTATCTTCAGTTTCCCAACCCATTCGATCATCGGCATCAGGTCGGCAAGTGTCTCGCCCTCGAGCAGCTTGATGTGCGTCGCGTCGGCGGTCGTCTGGCCGAAGGTCGGATCGACTGCGATCCAACGGTCGCCGAGGAAGCTCTCGGCCCAGCTGTGGTAGAGAAACCCGTTGAAGTCCTGCGAGTAGGCGAGGCCGCTCACCATCCGGGTCGGGATCCCTGCCGCGCGCGCAAGGGCTGTGTAGAGATAGGCGTTGCCCTGGCATTCCGCCTTGCGCTTTTCGAGCACGTCCAGTGCTGAAAAAACATCGACGGGCGCTTTCTCGACATTGGCATCCATCCAGCGCACGATGCGCGCGGCACGCGCCTCGGGCGAGCTTTCGCCAGCGACGATTTCCCGCGCCGTTCGCTTGATGGACGGATCGTAGCTCTGCACGGTGATCGAAGGGCTGAGATAACGCGGGTCCACGGCCGCCGGGTCTGCCCCGGGCGCAAGGCGCCGGATCTCGCACACGGTTTCTCCCGGTGCGCCCTTGCACTGCTGGGAGCGGTCCGACGGCGGCGGCTGTCGCATGCCGTTGAGCGCTACTTTCATGAATGAGACATCGCGGGGGCGGACAATGGCCGTATCCGGGCGCACGATGCTGAAGTCGATGAGGCTTTCCTGCTTGTTGAGCGCTGCCAGAGCGACGTAGCGCTTCGCTCTTCCGGGTTCTTCAAGCGCAGAGATCATGACGCCGTTCATGGCGAGCTCGAACACCGGTCGCCCCTGATGGTCGATCCACGTGGTTGCGCGATGCGGACCGAGGCCGCTTTCAACCCTGAACGCGCTGCCGTCGAAGAATTCGCTGTTCTCATAGGCGACAATGGCCTGCGTCACGTCGGCAAGGGACTGCGTCTCGCCGTTGTAGACCTGGTAGGCGAATTCGCGGCCGACGCTCATTCCCTTAACGACCGGGTAGAGCGCGATGACGCTGGACGGGTAGAGTGTTCCCTGGACAGGCAGGCGCTGCTCGGTCGGGCTGCCGCCGGTGGTGATCGTCGCGACCAGCTCATCGCCGCGGCGGCCGCCATCGACCATGAGGTTGCTGCCGTCGATACCGTAGTGGTAGCTGAAGCGGATCAGGGACAGATCGGCGCCGACGGTGTCGGCTGCCTTGAGCGTTACCTTTTTCTCGATCCCCATGAAACGCAGCACGAAGGACGCTTCCGAGCGGATCAGGTAATTTCCTGGGGTGTCGGCAACTGGCGCGACTGCGAGACGGGTGAAACCGATCTTCTCTCCATTGAAAACAATGCCGGTCCAGTACTCGGAAAACGGCAGCCGCGCGAGCTCGTGCTGGACCGGCGCGGCGGGTGGTGGTCCGGCATCACGGAAATAAGTGCTCGCGCAGCCCCCGAGCGCGAGGAGAAACACGGTCCACAGGGCACGCGCCAGACATTGCGCGCTGGCACGGATCATTGGAACAAAGCGCGGATCCCCGCGCGGTCCGGGCGGGCAAGCACGCCGTTCTCGGTGATCAAGGCGGTCACGAGGGCGGCTGGCGTGACGTCAAAAACCGGATTGCGCGCGGAGGCCTCGGCAGGGGCCCACCGCAGTTCGCGGTAGCCGATGACTTCGTCCGGGCCGCGCTCCTCGATCGGGATGTCCGCGCCCGAGGGCAGTCCGAGATCGATCGTCGAAAGCGGGCAGGCGACATAGAACGGGATCGCATGCCGTTGCGCGAGCACAGCAACGCTGTAGGTGCCGATCTTGTTCGCGACATCTCCGTTGCCGGCGACCCGGTCCGCGCCCACAATGACGGCATCGATCTCGCCGCGTTGCATGAGATGGCCTGCCGCATTGTCGGCAATCAGGGTGACGCGGATGCCGTCCTGCATCAGCTCCCACGCGGTGAGGCGGGCTCCCTGCAGGAAGGGCCGCGTCTCATCGGCCAGAACGTGGATGCTCTTTCCTGCGGCGATCGCGGAACGGATCACGCCGAGAGCCGTGCCGTGCCCCGCGGTAGCCAGTGCGCCAGCGTTGCAGTGGGTGAGCACGCGCATGCCGTCATCGAGCAGCGCCGCGCCATGTTGGCCCATCTGCCGGTTCAGGCGCACGTCTTCGTCGCGGATGGAGTGTGCCTCGCCGAGCAGCGCTTCGGCAATGCGCGCTGGGGGCGCGCCGCGGGTCTCTTCCCATTTGCGGCGCATGCGCTCGAGCGCCCAGAAGAGATTGACGGCGGTCGGGCGGCTTTCCGAAAGCATTTGGAAACCGTGCTCCAGGGTGGCGTCAAACGGCGCGTCGCCAGCGTCAGTAGCCAGGCGCCGGGCCTCAAGTCCCACACCATACGCCGCCGCGCAACCGATTGCTGGCGCGCCGCGCACCGTCATGTTCCGTATCGCGTCCGCCACCGCCTGCGCGCTGTCGCATGCGACGTAGCGAACCTCGGCGGGTAGCAGGCGCTGGTCGATCAGCTCCAGCCGCCCGTCTCGCCAGCGCAGGGTGTCAAAAGATGCCACC
>Ga0111145_1023_pt1 | contig 35657 bp, 47 predicted proteins | sample DeeMarSeWOR28_12_FD_80392 | JGI IMG/M metagenome (GOLD analysis project Ga0111145, IMG submission 80392) | Betaproteobacteria bacterium SG8_41 | reverse complement strand
TCTCGGTGGCGTTGATTCAGCCCATCGCGATGGAAGAGGGGCTGCGCTTTGCGATCCGCGAGGGCGGCAAGACCGTCGGCGCGGGCGTCGTGGCGAAGGTTATCGAGTGAACGGTAAACGGTGAACGGTTAAGGGGCTGCGGCTCACCGATCACTGTTCACTAATCACTGTTTACTGGGGTTAAATATGGCGGTGAAAAGTCAGAAAATACGGATCCGGCTGAAGGCGTTCGACTACCGGTTGATCGACCAGTCGGCGCTCGAGATTGTGGACACGGCCAAGCGCACTGGCGCGGTGGTGAAGGGGCCGGTCCCGCTGCCGACCCGCAAGCAGCGCTTCGACCTGCTGCGCTCGCCGCATGTCAACAAGACCTCGCGCGACCAGCTGGAGATCAGGACGCACCTGCGACTGATGGACATCATCGATCCGACCGACAAGACGGTGGATGCGCTGATGAAGCTCGATCTGCCGGCAGGCGTGGACGTTGAAATCAAGCTGTAGATGCGTGACAAGCGAAGGATTGGCCGATTTACGAATAGCGATTTGCGATTGACGGAAATAATGGCCGGCCAATTGAAGCCGGCACCTTTTAACGAAGGGTAATTAAAATGAGTTTGGGATTATTGGGACGCAAGGTCGGCATGACCCGCGTGTTCACCGATGATGGCGACACCATCCCGGTGACGGTGGTGGATGTGTCGAACAATCGCGTGGCCCAGATCAAGACCCCCGATACTGACGGATACGCTGCGGTGCAGGTCGCCTTCGGGCGGCGGCGCCCGAGCCGCGTCATCAAGGCGGCGGCGGGACACTTCGCCAAGGCCGGCGTGGAAGCCGGACACGCGCTGAGGGAATTCCGCGTCAAGCCGGATGAGCTTTCCGGCGTGACGCTCGGTGGCGCGGTAGGCGTGGACCTTTTCAAGGTCGGCCAGAAGGTTGACGTGACCGGCACTTCGCAGGGCAAGGGCTTTGCGGGGGTCATCAAGCGCCACAACTTCTCTTCCAATCGCGCGAGCCACGGCAACTCCGTGTCGCACAACAAGCCCGGCTCGATTGGCCAAAACCAGGACCCGGGGCGCGTGTTCCCGGGCAAGCGCATGGCCGGCCACCTTGGCAATGCCAAGCGCACAGTACAGAACGTCGAGATCATCCGCATCGATGCCGAGCGCCAGCTGCTGCTTATACAGGGCGCGCTTCCTGGTTCGCGCGGGGGTGACGTGACGGTGCGCCCGACCGTGCGCGCGGCGCGTGCCGCTCCTGCCGACAAGAAGAATGCGCCGGCAGCCGCCAAGGGCGGAAAGTAGAGCGGGGGCCGAAATGGAATTGAACCTGATCAACGAGCAGGGCAAGGCGACCTCGAAGGTGTCAGCCTCGGATTCGGCCTTCGGGCGCGACTTCAACGAGGCGCTGGTGCACCAGGTGCTCACGGCGTATCTCGCCAATGGCCGGCAGGGCACGCGCGCGCAGAAGGGCCGCAGCGATGTCAACAAGTCCACGAAGAAGCCGTGGCGCCAGAAAGGCACGGGGCGCGCGCGCGCCGGTCGGGCGTCGTCCCCGCTGTGGCGCGGCGGCGGCAAGGTCTTCCCGAATCTGCCGGACGAGAACTTCGAGCAGAAAATCAATCGCAAGATGTATCGTGCCGGCCTGTCAGCCATTCTCTCGCAGCTTGCGCGCGAGGAGCGGCTCGCGGTGGTCGAGAACTTCACGCTGGATGCGCCGAAGACGAAGCTGCTGGCGCAGAAGTTGAAGGGCATGGGGCTCGATGACGTGCTGATCATCACCGAGGCAGTTGACGAGAACCTCCGCTTGTCCTCGCGCAATCTGCCGGGCGTTCACATTCTCACGGTCTCGCATTGCGATCCAGTGAGCCTGATGCGGTATTCACGGGTGCTGGTGACGAAGAACGCCGTGGCGAAGATAGAGGAGTTGCTGTCATGACGGCGAAGGGGCAGGAGCGGCTGATGCAGATCATCCTTGCGCCGGTGATCTCGGAGAAGAGCACGTTCATCGCGGACAAGCACAACCACGTCGTGTTTCGCGTGGCGGCGGACGCCAACAAACACGAGATCAAGGCTGCCGTCGAGCTCATGTTCAGCACCAAGGACAAAAAGGTCGAGGTCGCTGCGGTGCAGGTCGCAAACGTGCGCGGCAAGACCAAGACGTTCGGGCGCTTTGTCGGCCGGCGCAATCACTGGAAGAAGGCCTACGTGAGCCTCAAGCCGGGCCAGGAGATCAACTTTGCCGAACAAGTGGAGATGAAGTAATGCTGGTCAAACAGAAGCCCGTTACTCCCGGCCGGCGCCAGTACGTAAAAGTCGTCAATCGCGACTTGCACAAGGGCGGGCCGGTCGCGCACCTGACGGAGCGCAGGATTCGCAAGGCCGGCCGCAACGTGCACGGCGAGATCACGATGCGCCACCAGGGCGGTGGCCATCCGCATCATTATCGTGTCATCGATTTCAAGCGCGCCAAGGACGGCATCCCGGCCAAGGTAGAGCGACTCGAGTACGACCCGAATCGCAGCGCCAACCTTGCTTTGCTGTGCTACGCCGATGGCGAGCGGCGCTACATCATCGCGCCGAAGGGCGTCTCCGCAGGGGCGCAACTGCTCTCGGGTGCGGAGGCTCCGATCAAGGTCGGCAACGCGCTGCCCCTGCGTAATATTCCGGTGGGCACCACGATTCACTGTGTGGAGATGATGCCTGGCAAGGGTGCGCAGCTCGCGCGCGCGGCGGGTGCCGCAGTACAGTTGCTGGCGCGGGAAGGCGACTACGCGCAGATCCGGTTACGTTCGGGAGAAATCCGCAAAGTGCACATCAACTGTCGCGCGACTATCGGCGAGGTCGGCAACGAGGAGCACGCGCTCGAGTCGATCGGCAAGGCAGGACGCGTGCGTTGGCGCGGCATCCGGCCGACGGTGCGCGGTGTCGCGATGAACCCGATAGACCATCCCCATGGCGGCGGCGAGGGCAAGAAATCCTCGGCGCGGGACCCGGTGAGCCCTTGGGCCGTGAAGTCCAAGGGCTACAAGACGCGCAAGAACAAGCGCACGCAGGGAATGATCATTCGGCGTCGTAACGCGAAAGTTGTGGGCTAAGAGGCAGAAAACATGGCACGTTCGATCAAGAAGGGACCGTTCGTCGACCTGCACCTCGTCAAGAAGGTGGAGGCGGCGCAGAGGAAGAATGACAAGCGTCCGATCAAGACCTGGTCGCGGCGCTCGACCATCCTGCCGGATTTCGTGGGGCTGACGATTGGCGTGCATAACGGCAAGCAGCACGTGCCGGTCTACATTACGGAAAACATGGTCGGCCACAAGCTCGGCGAGTTCTCGCACACGCGTATTTTCAAGGGGCATTCCCGGGCCGGATCGGCCCAGGCTGCTGCGGCCGCTGCTGCGCCTGGAGGTGATCGCAAGTCGAGTCCGACGCCGGCGGCAGCCCCGGCTAAGACGTGAGGGACCCGTTAATGAACACGACGGCAAAACTGCGCGGTGTCCGCCTGTCGACCCAGAAGGGCCGGCTCGTGGCGGATCAAATCCGCGGCAAGAAGGTCGAGCAGGCGCTCAACATTCTGCAATTCAGCCCGAAAAAGGGTGCGGTCATCATCCGCAAGGTGCTGGAGTCCGCTATCGCGAACGCCGAGCATAACGATGGCGCGGACATTGACGATCTGAAAGTGACCAGCATCCGCGTCGAGCGTGGGCCGTTCCTGCGGCGTTTCCGTGCGCAGTCCAAAGGCCGCGGTGCGGCGATCAACAAGCCGACCTGCCACATCATGCTCACGGTCGGGGACGGGAGAAAGTAAATGGGTCAGAAGATCAATCCGATCGGCTTCCGGCTGGCGCTCAACCGCAACTGGAGCTCGCGCTGGTATGCAACGAACAAGAACTTTTCGTCGATGCTGCTCGAGGACATTAAGGTCCGGGAACATCTCAAGCGCAAGCTCGGTCACGCGGCCGTATCAAGGATCGTGATCGAGCGCCCGGCGAAGAACGCTCGCATCACGGTGTACAGCGCACGCCCTGGCGTCGTCATCGGAAAGAAGGGCGAGGATATCGAGTCCCTCAAGGCCGAGTTGCAGCGCATGCTCGGTGTGCCGGTGCACGTCAACATCGAGGAAGTGCGCAAGCCCGAAGTCGACGCGCAGCTGATCGCTGACTCCATCGCGCAGCAGCTGCAGAAGCGCATCATGTTCCGCAGGGCGATGAAACGCGCGATCACCAATGCAATGCGGCTGGGCGCGCAGGGCATCAAGATCGCCAGCTCGGGCCGCCTGAACGGGGTCGAGATTGCGCGCTACGAATGGTATCGCGAAGGCCGGGTGCCGCTGCATACGATGCGCGCGGATATCGAGTACGGGGTATCCGAGGCGAAGACCACCTATGGTGTGATCGGCATCAAGGTATGGGTATTCAAGGGAGAGGTGATGCAAAAGAGCGACCAGCCGATCGCCGCGGCCGCTGCGGCGGCCGCCGGTTTGCCACCCCCGTCGGCGGAAAAACCCGCGCCCGCGGCGGCGCCGAAGGACAAGCCAAAGAAGCCGCGCCGCGCACCGGCAAAGAAGGCAGGAGCGAAGAATGCTTCAACCAGCAAGGCGTAAGTACCGCAAGGAACACAAGGGCCGCAACCGCGGGATTGCCACTCGCGGCAACAAGGTCTCATTCGGCGAATTTGGCCTGAAAGCGACCACCCGCGGCCGGTTGACTGCGCGACAGATCGAGGCGGCGCGCCGGGCCATGTCGCGCCACATCAAGCGCGGCGGAAGGATCTGGATCCGTATCTTTCCGGACAAGCCGGTGTCGCAGAAGCCGGCTGAGGTTCGCATGGGCAACGGCAAGGGCAACCCCGAGTTCTGGGTGTCCGAGATCAAGCCGGGCGCCGTGCTTTACGAAATGGACGGCGTGCAGGAAACGGAGGCGCGCGAAGCGTTCCGTCTCGCCGCCTCGAAGCTGCCACTGCGGACGATATTCGTGTCGCGGTTGGTCGGAGGTTAGACGATGAAGATGGCGGAGCTTAGGGAGCGGTCGGCCGAGCAGCTGCGTGAAGAGCTCAGCTCGCTGCTCAGGGCGCATTTCAGTCTGCGCATGCAGAAGGCAACCCAGCAACTCACCAATACCAGCCAGCTTGGCAAGGTGCGGCGCGACATCGCGCGCGTGCGCACGGTCATGGCGCAGAAGGCAAAGGGACAGGTCAAGGCATGAGCGAAGCGAATAAGCGGCAGGTTTCGGGGCGCGTGGTCAGCGACCGGATGAAAAAAACCGTGACGGTGCTCGTGGAGCGGAGGGTGAAGCACCCCCTCTATGGCAAGTTCATCACCCGCTCGAACAAGGTTCACGCCCACGATGAGGCCGGAGAATGCAAACAAGGCGATCTGGTGATGATCGAGGAGTGCCGGCCGCTCTCGAGGACCAAGGCCTGGCGCGTGATCCGGCTATTGGAGAAAGCGCGTACTGTTTGAATTTATGTTGCGGATTCAGCGGGGTAGCCGTATAATTCGCAACCTTTCCCGGCCCTGCCGCAAGGCGGGGTCCGAGTAGCACGCTGTAACGACCTGCCAGCCGCCTGCGCGGCGCGGCGACCGACCCGGACGGGCTCCAAAACTGGCCGCAGAAGCGGCGAAGTTGGGGAAGAAAGATCAAGGCGAGAGCGGAACATGATTCAAATGCAGTCCATTTTGGACGTGGCGGACAACACTGGCGCCCGTTCCGTCATGTGCATCAAGGTGCTGGGCGGCTCGAAACGGCGTTATGCCGGCATTGGCGACGTCATCAAGGTAAGCGTCAAGGATGCCGCGCCGCGGGGCCGGGTGAAAAAGGGCGAGGTCTATGACGCGGTCGTGGTGCGCACTGCCAAGGGTGTGCGCCGCAGCGATGGATCGCTCGTCAAGTTCGACTCGAACGCCGCGGTGCTGTTGACGGCCAAGCTTGAGCCGATCGGAACCCGTATTTTCGGCCCGGTGACGCGGGAGCTGAGGACCGAGCGCTTCATGAAGATTGTCTCGCTGGCTCCCGAAGTTTTGTAGCGAGAACGATGAATATCAACCGCAGAGGCGCCGAGGCGCAGAGGGGCATAGACGACAATGCCCGCGTCTCGGCGGTGACAACAGACGGGTAACCGCGATGAAGAAGATTCGCAAGGGCGATGATGTAATCGTGAAAACCGGCCGGGACCGCGGCAAGCGCGGCACCGTCCTCCGGATCGTTGACGCCGACCACGTGCTGGTAGAGGGCGCGAACCGGGTCAAGAAGCATCAGCGGCCCAATCCGATGAAGGGCATCACTGGCGGCATCACCGACAAGGAAATGCCGCTGCACATTTCGAACGTGGCACTTTACAACCCGGGCACCAGGAAGGCCGACCGCGTCGGCGTTCGGGTTCTCGAGGATGGCCGCCGCGTTCGCTATTTCAAGTCCAACGGCGAAGTGATTGACGTATGAGCGCAGCCAAGTCGGGAAAAGACGCTAAGCAACAGAAGGGGGCGGCGCCTGAGAAGCAGGGCCAGGCGCCAAAGGGGGGCAAGCAGTCGGCGCCCAAAGGCAAGCAGGAAGGCCGAGAATCGCCGCGTGAAAGCAGGGAGCAGAAGGCGGCCAGGCCAGCGCGTCCGGCGCCGGTCCCGCGCCTGCAGATTCATTACCGCGAGGCGGTGGTCAAGCAGCTGATGGACCAGTTCGGCTACAAGAGCTCGATGCAGGTGCCGCGCATCGACAAGATCGTGCTCAACATGGGCGTCGGCGAGGCCATTGCCGACAAGAAGATCATGGACAACGCGCTCTCGGACATGACCAAGATCGCGGGGCAGCGGCCGCTCGTGACGAAGGCGCGCAAATCGGTCGCGCAATTCAAGATCCGCGCGGGCTACCCGATCGGATGCAAGGTGACGCTCCGCGGCCGGCGCATGTACGAGTTCCTCGACCGCCTGGTGAGCATCGCAATGCCGCGCATTCGCGACTTCCGCGGCATTTCGGCTCGAGCTTTTGATGGGCAAGGCAACTACAACATGGGCGTCAAGGAGCAGATCATCTTTCCCGAGATCGAGTACGACAAGATCGACGCGATCCGGGGCATGAACATCACGATTTCAACCACCGCACGAACCGACAACGAGGCGAAGGCGCTGTTAAGCGCATTCCGCTTCCCGTTCAGGAGCTGAGGAACGAGACTATGGCAAAGACCGCCGTTGTAAACCGGGATCTCAAGCGCCGGCAGGCCGTGAAGAAATATGCGGCCAAGCGCAAGGCGCTGCTGGAACTCGCGAACGACCCGAAACTGGCGCCCGAGGACCGCTACGCGGCTCGGATGAAGCTGCAGCAACTGCCGCGCGATGCCTCGCCGGTGAGGCTGCGGAACCGCTGCGCGCTGACGGGTCGCCCGCGCGGCGTTTACCGCAAGTTCGGCCTCGGACGCGGCAAGCTCCGCGACATCGCCCTGCGAGGCGAGATCCCGGGCGTCATCAAGGCGAGCTGGTGAAATTCGGGTTCAAGGTTCCGGGTCCAATGTTCAAAGTTGAAACCTGGAGTCTGCGGCCTAGAACCTTGAACATTGAACGTTGAACTAGGAACGGCAAACATATGACGATGATGGACCCGGTCGCCGACATGCTGACGCGTATCCGTAACGCGCAGCGGTCGGAGAAACAATTGGTGGCAATGCCGGCGAGCAAGCTCAAGTCCGCGATTGCGCAGGTGCTCAAGGACGAGGGCTACATCGACGGATTTGCGGTACGGGACGGCGATGGACATGCAACGCTCGAAATCAGCCTCAAGTATTACGCCGGCAGGCCGGTCATCGAGAAGATCGAGCGGGTAAGCCGCCCGGGGCTGAGAATCTATCGCCCCAAGGACGACCTGCCAAAGGTCATGAACGGCCTAGGGGTGGCCATCGTCTCCACGTCGCGGGGTGTGATGACGGATCGCAAGGCGCGCGGCCTGGGTGTCGGCGGCGAAGTTCTTTGCATCGTCGCTTGAGCGGAGCGCGCCATGTCGAGAATAGGTAAAGCACCGATCGATCTGCCGGAGAAAGTCGAAGTGACCATCGGCGCGGGAGAAATCTCGGTCAAGGGCCCTCTGGGCACGCTGACGCGGGCCCTCTCGCCGGTGGTCGAAGTCGAGAAGCAGGACAAGACGCTCCTGTTCAGGCCGGCGGGAAATTCACGGCAAGCCAATGCAATGTCGGGCACGACGCGGGCGCTCGTCGCAAACATGGTGACCGGCGTGACCAAAGGCTTCGAGCGGCGATTGACGCTGGTGGGCGTGGGCTACCGCGCGCAGGCGCAGGGAGACCGGCTGAACCTGACGCTTGGCTTTTCGCACCCGGTCGTGCACCCGATGCCGAAGGGCGTGAAGGTCGAGACGCCGACGCAGACGGAGATTGTGTTGAAGGGCACGGACCGCCAACTCGTAGGCCAGGTGGCCGCTGAGGTGCGCGCCTACCGCAGGCCGGAACCCTACAAGGGCAAAGGGGTGCGTTACGCAGGCGAGCAGATCGTGCTCAAAGAGACGAAGAAGAAGTAAGCGGGGTCGCTATGTTCGTGAAGAAACAGCAACGTTTGCGCAGGGCACGCCAGACCCGCGCCAAGATCGGGGAATTGAAGGCCGTACGCCTTACCGTTCACCGGTCGAACTATCACATCTACGCTCAGGTGATCAGCGCGGAGGGTGGCAAGGTGCTCGCGGCGGCTTCCACGGTCGAGGATCAGGTGCGCCAATCGCTCAAATCAGGCAGCAACGTGAAAGCGGCGGCCGAGGTCGGCAAGCGAATCGCGGAGAAGGCGCGAAGCATGGGCATCCAATCCGTCGCTTTCGACCGGTCCGGATACAAATTTCATGGGCGCGTGAAGGCGCTCGCCGAGGCTGCCCGCGAGGCGGGCCTCAAGTTCTGACAGGGTAACTTATGGCAAAGCTACAAGCATCGAAGATGCAGGCTGGAGACGATCGCGGAGACGGGTTGCGCGAGAAGATGGTCGCGATCAACCGGGTCACCAAGGTCGTGAAGGGCGGCCGCGTCCTGGGTTTTGCGGCACTCGCCGTGGTGGGTGATGGCGATGGCGGCATTGGCATGGGCAAAGGCAAGGCGCGTGAGGTGCCGGTAGCAGTGCAGAAGGCGATGGAAGAGGCGCGTCGCAAGCTCACCAAGGTGAATCTCAAAAACGGAACGCTGCAGCACGCGGTAACCGGCCGCCACGGCTCCGCGCGTGTCTATATGCAACCCGCGTCAGACGGCACGGGCATCATTGCCGGTGGGCCGATGCGCGCAGTGTTCGAGGTCATGGGGGTGCACAACGTGCTGGCCAAGATAATCGGCTCGACCAATCCGTATAACGTGGTGCGGGCGACGATCAATGGCCTGACAGACATGAACACCCCGTCCGAGATCGCCGCGAAGCGCGGCAAGTCTGTCGAGGAAATCACGGGGTGACCATGGCCAACGCGCAACAAAAGACGCTGAGAGTGACGCTGGTGCACAGCCCGATCGGGTCGAAGGAGGCGCATCGCGCCTGCGTGCGCGGGCTGGGGCTCAGGCGCCTGAACCAGACAGTGGAATTGGCCGACACTCCTGCGATCCGGGGGATGATTAACAGAGTGGCCTACCTGGTCAAATGCGAGGGCTGACATGCGCTTGAACGAGGTCAAACCGGCGCGCGGCGCCAAGCACGCCCGAAAGCGGGTGGGGCGGGGGACCGGCAGCCACGGCAAGACGGCTGGCCGTGGGCACAAGGGCCAGAAATCGCGGGCGGGCGGATTTCATAAGGTCGGCTTCGAGGGCGGTCAGATGCCGCTGCAACGCCGCGTGCCGAAGCGCGGGTTCACATCGCCACGTCGCGACGATACCGCCGAAGTCCGCCTCTCCGACCTGCAGAAAATGTCCGTCGAGGTCATCGATCTGGCGGCGCTCAAGGAGGCGGGCATCGTGCCGCAGCCTGCGCTGCGAGCCAAGGTGATCGTCGCAGGAGAGCTCAAGCGCAAGGTGGCGCTGAAGGGCCTGCTCGCGTCCAAGGGGGCGCGCGCGGCGATCGAGGCGGCCGGGGGCAGCATCGAGGCACCCAGCGCGCCGGCCCCGCTGAAACAGGGTGCAAAGGGAAAGGCGGCCGAGACCGCGCGCAAGCCGGAAGCTGGTAACGCGACGGGCGAGACGAAGGGGAACTGAGCTTGGCGACTGGTGAATCGCTGTTGGGCGGGGCCAAGATGGGCGACTTGAAACGTCGCCTGCTGTTCCTCGTCGGCGCGCTGGTGGTCTTTCGCATCGGGACCTACATCCCCGTGCCCGGTATCAACCCCGACCAGCTGGCGGAGCTTTTCAACTCCCAGCGCGGCGGCATTCTCGACATGTTCAACATGTTCTCGGGCGGCGCGCTCTCCCGCTTCTCGATTTTCGCGCTCGGGATCATGCCTTACATTTCGGCCTCGATCATCATGCAGTTGATGAGCGTGGTTTCGCCGACGCTCGAAGCGCTCAAGAAAGAGGGCGAGTCCGGCCGGCGCAAGATTACCCAGTACACGCGCTACGGCACGGTGGCGCTGGCGACGTTCCAGAGCATAGGAATTGCGATTGCCATGGAGTCGCAGGCGGGTCTCGTGATCGAGCCCGGCCTCGTGTTCCGTCTGACGGCCATGGTGACGCTGACCACCGGCACCATGTTCCTGATGTGGCTCGGCGAGCAGATCACCGAGCGCGGGATCGGCAACGGTATTTCACTCATCATCTTTGCCGGCATTGCCGCCGGCCTGCCCCAGGCGGTCGGCGGCACGCTGGAGCTGGTTCGCACTGGTGCGTTTTCGATACTGTCCGCGCTGGTCATTTTCGCGCTCGTGTGCGGCGTCACCGCCTTCGTGTGCTTCGTGGAGCGCGGACAGCGGCGCGTCCTGGTGAATTACGCGAAGCGCCAGGTCGGGCGGAAGGTCTACGGCGGGCAGAGCTCCCACCTGCCGCTCAAGCTCAACATGTCCGGGGTTATCCCGCCGATTTTTGCCTCGAGCATCATTCTGTTCCCGGCCACGATGGTCGGGTGGTTCGGCGAGAGCGAGGGCCTCACGTGGCTGCGGGACATAGCGGGCACGCTGAGCCCCGGGCAGCCGGTTTACACGCTGCTCTATGCTTCCGCGATCATCTTCTTCTGCTTTTTCTATACCGCGCTGGTCTTCAATCCCAAGGAGACAGCCGATAACCTGAAGAAGAGCGGCGCTTTCGTGCCGGGGATCCGGCCGGGCGAGCAGACCGCGCGCTACATCGAGCGCATCCTGTTGCGGCTCACTCTGGCCGGGGCCATCTATGTCACGCTGGTCTGCCTCTTGCCGGAGTTCCTGATCGTATGGCGGAACGTGCCGTTTTATTTTGGGGGCACGTCTTTGCTCATCATCGTGGTCGTGACGATGGACTTTATGGCTCAGGTTCAGGCCTACATGATGTCGCACCAGTACGAGAGCCTGTTGAAGAAGGCGAATTTCAGGGGTGGGGTATTCCCGACGCGCTGATGGCCAAGGAAGAGACGATCCAGATGCAGGGCGAAATCGTGGAAACGTTGCCTAACGCAACCTTTCGCGTGAAGCTCGAGAACGGCCATGTGGTGTTGGGACATATTTCAGGCAAGATGCGCATGCATTACATCCGCATCCTTCCGGGCGACAAGGTGACGGTCGAGTTGACGCCTTACGATCTTTCGCGCGGTCGCATTGTCTTCCGGGCCAAGTAAGTAGCGCTGTGAATCGTGAATGTTGTTGAATTGAGAAGCAAAACCGCTGTCATAGCACTCACGATTGACGATTGACGGATTTGTTGAGGAAGCGAACATGAAAGTATATGCATCGGTGAAAAAACTGTGCCGCTATTGCAAGATCGTGCGGCGGCACCGGGTGGTTCGGGTGATCTGCAAGGACCCGCGCCACAAGCAGCGCCAGGGGTGAGCTCGCTCAGCGGAGCAGCCTATTTTTTATTGAAAATTAGCAGGTTACGCGCTAAAATCGCCCACTTTTCTTTTTGAGGTTACGCATGGCCCGGATCAGCGGAGTCAACATACCGAATCAGCAGCATGCCGAGATTGCTCTCACCTCGATCTTCGGCATCGGCCGCTCCCGCGCACGCTTGATTTGCGAGGCTGCGGGGGTCAGTCGCGCGGCCAAGATCAAGGACTTGTCCGATACCGAGATGGACAAGTTGCGCGAGCAGGTTGGCAAGTTTGCCGTCGAAGGCGATCTGCGGCGCGAAGTCTCAATGAACATCAAGCGCCTGGTCGATCTCGGCTCCTGGCGCGGCAAGCGCCACCGCGCCGGGCTACCGGTTCGCGGCCAGCGCACGCGCACCAACGCGCGCACGCGTAAAGGCCCGCGCAAGGCGGCGGTCAAAATCATCAAGGCCGTAACGGCCTAAGGACGATTCAATATGGCAAAAGCCAGCACCAGGGTTCGCAAGAAGGTCAAAAAGAACGTGGCCGAGGGCGTCGCTCACGTTCACGCATCCTTCAACAACACCATCGTAACCATTACCGACCGCCAGGGAAACACGCTGGCGTGGGCGACCTGCGGCAGCAACGGCTTCAAGGGTTCGCGCAAGAGCACCCCTTTCGCCGCACAGGTTGCCGCTGATCGCGCGGGCAGGCTCGCGCAGGACTGCGGGGTCAAGAATCTCGAGGTGCGCATCAAGGGCCCTGGCCCGGGACGCGAGTCCGCGGTGCGCGCGCTCAATGCCGTGGGTTTCAAGATTACTCAGATCGCCGACGTGACGCCGGTGCCGCACAACGGTTGCCGTCCGCCCAAGAAGCGGCGCGTCTAAGGGGGGACTCAAACGTGGCCAGAAATCTCGACGCAAAGTGCCGACAGTGCCGTCGCGAGGGGGAGAAACTCTTCCTCAAGGGCGAGAAGTGTTTTACCGACAAGTGCGCCATCGAGCGCCGCAACTATCCGCCGGGGCAGCACGGGCAGAAAAACATCCGGCTCTCGGGCTACGGCGTGCAGCTGCGGGAGAAGCAGAAGGTGCGCCGCACCTACGGGTTGCTGGAGCGCCAGTTCCGCAAGGTTTATCGCAAGGCCGACAGCGGCAAGAGCGTCACGGGCGAGGAGTTGCTCCGGCTGCTGGAGAGCCGGCTCGACAGCGTGGCTTATCGCATGGGCTTCGGCGCATCGCGCACCGAGGCGAGGCAGATCGTGCGCCATAACGGCATCCGGGTGAATGGCAGGCGCGTGAACACGCCCTCGTTCATTTGCCGCCCGGGCGACGTCGTCGAGGTCGCCGAAAGCGCCAAGCAGCAGCTGCGGATCAAGGCTGCCGCCGAAGCCGCCGAAAGCCGCGGCTTTCCGGAGTGGCTGGAGGTGGACCCGAAGGCACTCAAGGGAACGTTCAAGGCGCGGCCGCAGCGCAGCGAGCTTTCCTCAACGATTAACGAGTCGCTCGTAGTCGAGCTTTACTCGAAGTAACCCGCAAAGGTATCCGAGCCATGCCAAGCACCGCTTTTCTGAAGCCCCGCATTATCGACGTGCAGAACCTCTCGCCGTATCACGCCAAGCTCACCATGGAGCCGTTCGAGCGCGGCTACGGTCACACGCTGGGCAATGCGCTCCGCCGCACCCTCCTCTCATCGATGCCGGGTTATGCGGCAACGGAGGTCAAGATCACGGGGGTGCTGCACGAATACTCGACGCTCGACGGCGTGCAGGAAGATGTCGTCGATATCCTGCTCAATCTCAAGGGCATCGTCCTGAAGCTCCACAACCGTGACGAGGCGCTGCTGTCCCTCAAAAAATCGGCTGAAGGCACGGTTACGGCCGGCGACATCGAACCGATGCACGACGTCGAGATCGTCAATCCCGATCACGTGATCGCGCATCTTGCGGCTGGTGGCAAGCTCGACATGCAAATCAAAGTCGAGCAGGGCCGGGGCTACATCGCGGCAACGACGCGCAAGAGCGCCAATGACGAGGGGCGCAGCGTGGGCAGCATCCTGCTAGACGCCTCGTTCAGCCCGGTGCGACGCGTGAGCTACGCGGTGGAGGCGGCGCGGGTCGAGCAGCGCACCGACCTTGACAAGCTGATTGTGGACGTCGAGACGAACGGGGCGATCGATCCGGAAGAAGCTGTGCGCTACGCCGCGCGTATCCTGGTCGAGCAGCTCGCGGTGTTCGCCGAGCTCAAGGGCATGCCTGCCCATATCGAGGAGAAGAAGCAGACCCAGATCGATCCGATTCTCCTGCGCCCAGTGGACGATCTCGAACTGACGGTGCGCTCGGCGAACTGTCTCAAGGCGGAGAACATCTATTACATCGGCGATCTCATCCAGCGTACCGAGACGGAGCTTCTCAAGACACCGAACCTCGGGCGCAAATCGTTGAACGAGATCAAGGAAGTGCTGGCGTCGCGGGGGCTTACCCTGGGAATGAAACTCGAGAATTGGCCCCCGGTGGGGCTCGAGAAAATTCAAGGATGAAGTTGGACGGCGGAGGGATGAAAGAACACGCGCGAGGTCATCAGGTCATCCCTCATCCTTCATCCTTCATCCTTTAGTGAGGAAAGAACCATGCGTCACCGTCACGGCTTAAGAAAGCTCAACCGTACCAGCAGCCACCGCCTCGCCATGTTCCGGAACATGGCGAACTCCCTGCTGCGGCACGAGTTGATTCAGACTACGCTTCCGAAGGCGAAAGAGCTGCGGCGCGTCATCGAGCCGATTATCACGCTCGGCAAGAAGCCCTCGCTCGCCAATCGCCGCCTCGCATTCGACCGCTTGCGAGACCGCGACATGGTGGGAAAGGTGTTCAACGAGCTTGGGCCACGCTACGCGAACAGGAACGGGGGTTATCTGCGCATTCTCAAGGCCGGCTTCAGGAAGGGAGACAATGCGCCCATGGCCATGGTCGAGCTCATGGACCGTCCCGAGGTGAGTGCGGAGGAGGCCGGGGATTCGGGTGCGAAGACCGCAACGAGCAAGGAGGGGGCCCGCAGAGGAGCCAAAAAAGAAGAAGACGCTGCAAAGGCTGCATAAAAGGTAGTGATTGTTTTTTGAAAGCCGGCCGCGGGCCGGCTTTTTCTTTTGGTGATGCGCCGCTCGCGCAAGCTGTTCGATCTCAATCGCGCCCCCTGGACGTTCCGGGCGTAGCAACTCTCGCGAATCACGACTGACGGCCTTGTTGGCTGCCCGGCCGCGCCAGGGCTTACAATTTCCGGATGCTGAACGAGCTCGAGCTGACCGGTCGCGCGCGCACGCACGTGGTGCAGCGCGACGACCTCGAGGCAGCGCTGCAGCACGAGGCGCTGGAGCCGTACCTCGCGATGAAGGACGCGGCCGCGCGCGATGGCATTGAAATTCGCATCGTCAGCTCGTTCCGGGATTTCGCGGCGCAGCAGCGCATCTGGGATCAGAAATACCTCGGCGAGCGCCCGCTCTATGACGCGCATGGAAACGCGCGGGAGCATGGGAAGCTCGGCCCGGACGAGCTGGTCGATGCCATCGTATGCTGGAGCGCGGTGCCGGGCGGCAGCCGCCACCACTGGGGAACCGAGATCGACGTGATCGACCACGCCGCGCTTCCCGCTGGCTACCGCGTGCGCCTCCTGCCCGAGGAAGCGCAGCCCGGTGGTGTTTTCGAGCAGCTGCACCGCTGGCTGGACGCGAATATGGGCCGTTTCGGCTTCTATCGGCCTTACGGGACTTCGCGGGGCGGCGTTTATCCGGAGCCATGGCACCTGAGTTACGCGCCGGTTGCGACGCGCGCGCTGGAGATGCTGACGCCTGCGGTAGTCGAGCAAGCCGTGCGCGCAAGCACTATCCTGGGGCGCGAACGCGTGCTGGCGCGAATTGGCGGGATCTATCGCCAATACATTGCGAACGTGGACGCGCCGGATCCTGCGCGCTATGCGGGGCTCGGCTGAGCCATGGCTGTTTTTCTTTTCACGGATTTCGGCAGTGCCGACATTTACGTTGGTCAGGTCAAGGCCGCGCTGCTGGAATATGCCCCCAGGCAGTCCGTGGTCGATCTCCTGCACGATGCGCCGGCCTTCAGCGTCAGGGCATCCGCGCACCTGCTGGCGGCGCTTCTGGCCCGCGTCCCATCAGGCGCGGTCGTGCTGGCGGTCGTAGACCCGGGTGTTGGGAGCGCGCGCGAGGCGGTGGCTGTCCGGGCGAGCGGGCGCTGGCTCGTTGGCCCGGACAACGGGCTGCTATCGGTCGCTGCCGGGCGCGCGGCGAGGCATGAGGCCTACACCATAGCGTGGCGGCCGAAGGCGCTGTCCAACTCGTTCCATGGCCGCGATCTGTTCGCGCCCGTCGCCGGCATGCTCGCGCGCGGCGACCGCAAGAGGGCCAGATTGCGAAAAAGAGCACGACTGGCCGTCACTTTTGGGACGAGCGATCTGAGCGAGGTGATATACGTGGACCACTTCGGCAACGTCTTGACGGGACTGCGCGCGAGCGTATTCAGGCGCGACCGCGTCCTGGTCGTGAACGGAATCCGGATTCCGTACGCCCGGGTTTATTCGGAGGTCCCGCAGGGGCAGTTGTTTTGGTACGTGAACAGCCTCGGGCTGGTTGAGCTGGCGGCTAACTCGGCGAGTGCCCAGCGGATACTCGGGATCGTGCAGGGCTGCCCACTGGATTCAGAAACCATCAAACCGCCGGCGCGCACCGATCGCGGACGCTTGACCATATGAAGTCTCGCCATGGCTGACCGGCCCGACTTCAACGCAAAAGCGGTGCTGGTCGGGGACCGTATCGATATCCGCTCCTGGAAGGGCGGAGAGCCGCTTGCATCGTATCCCCTGACCGTGGGCGTGCCGGGCGGCGGCGCCGCGGTACTCTTTCGCTACGGCGTGGTCGTTTTATTCGATGTCACCGAGCCCGAGGAGACGGCGTTCCTCGAGCAGATCGCCCCGCTCGTGGGAAACCGGTTTCCACCGCCGGAGACCGAGGAGACGGAGATTCATATTGACCCGCGCGCGCTCGAGGGCATGCACGGCGACCGCATCTGTCTCGTCAACGACGACGTCGAGCGCCTGCAAATCGTCGCCGACGTGCTGTCCAAGAGTGTGATCCTGGCTTTTTATGAGGCGCGGATTGCCGGCAGCTTCGACCGTATCGAGCCGCTGGCGCTGGAGTTGCAGCGCGGCGGCCGCGTCACCGGCAAGTCGAAGGAGCTCGTGCGTCACATCGGCGCGATGCTGCTCTCGGAGCATCTGATGGTCGGGCGCGTGGCCGTGAGCGAGAAACCGGAGCTCTTGTGGACCCGTCCCGAGCTCGAAGGACTTTTCATCCGCCTCGAGGACGAGTTCGAGATCAAGGAGCGCCACGACGCGCTCGGAAGCAAACTCCACCTGATCAGCCACACGGCGCAAACGCTGACCCAGCTCGAGCAGACGCGCCGCTCGCTGCGGCTCGAGCTCTATATCGTGCTGTTGATCGTGGCCGAGATCGTCATCATGCTCTATGAGGTCTTCCTGAGGCACCCGTGAGTGCCTTCAGTTCTTCATGTCTTCGCTCGCGGCCCAAAAACCAGCCAGAGTACGAGGCCAAGGACAGGAAGCACCAGGACCAGCACGATCCAGAGCGCCTTTTGGCCAGGCGCTGACCTGCTCTGCGCGATATGAATGATGGCCCAGACATCTGCAATCAGGATAAGCAGCCCAAATAGCCCGCCGACCTCGAATCCCATCTTCACACTCCTTCGCTCGATGTCACGCGCCGAGACGGAGATCGGCTTCGTAGGGCCTGCTCGGGTAGTGGAACGCCACCGGGCCATCGGGGAGTGAATCCACGAATTGGCGCACAAAGGGGTCCCGTGACGCCTTGACCTCCTCGATGCTGCCGCCCCAGATCACGACGCCGTCCGATATGAAGTACGCGTAGTCGACGATCTTCAGCGATTCAACCACGTCATAGGTCACGACGATCGACGTGGTGCCGAGCGCGTCGTTGAGCCGCCGGATGAGGTTCGCGATCACGTTGAGGGAGATGGGGTCGAGCCCGGCAAAGGGCTCGTCATACATGATGAGCATCGGATCAAGAGCGATCGCGCGGGCAAGGGCGACCCGGCGCGTCATGCCGCCGGATAGCTCGCTCGGCATCAGGGAATGGGCGTTGCGCAGCCCGACCGCGTGCAGCTTCATGAGGGCGAGATCGCGAATCAATGCCTCGGGCAGGTCCGTCAGCTCGCGCATCGGGAACGCGACGTTATCGAAGGTGGAGAGATCAGTGAAAAGCCCGCTCTTCTGGAACATCATTCCCATTTTGCGCCGCAGACGGTAAAGCGCGTCGTCATCCAGTTCGTGGACCGTCTGACCTTCCACCTTGACGTGGCCCGCGCCGGGACGCATCTGGCCCCCGATCAGTCGCAGCATGGTCGTCTTGCCGCAACCGCTGGCGCCGAGGATCGCGACCAGCTTGCCGCGCGGCACTGTCAGGTTAATGCCCTTGAGCACCTCATTCTCGCCGTACGCGAATTTGAGGTCATGGACTTCGATCAGAGTTTCCGGACCGGTGGACATAAGGGTCGCCTGCTCGAGCAGGCCACTTGGACCAGGCCCAATTATACAGGCGGCTTCTGCGTCAGCCCTCCGTGCCAGACGAAGGGGTCGCAGGCTGTGGGTTCGACTGTGTTTCAAAAGGCCTTCCACGAAGTCCGCGGCAGGCTCGCGAGATTGGGTGTGTTGCTTGCGAAACACTTTCTGGGCGCCGCGACTTCGGCTCGCAACGCGCGTGTATGCTTCAGTTTCATTTTATTTTCGTGGTCGCTGTTGTCCAAGACGCGTATCGGCGCGCCTGCGCTCGATCTCATCTCGCGGAACTTGCAGCGGAGCGGGTTTTGGGTTGTGCCACATCCTGAATTTTATTAGAATGCGCGGTGCTCTTCGCGCATGACAGTCGGGCTTTGTGGGTTTCACGCATCACCTCGAAAACTGGCCACCAGTTCCTTTTCATCGTTCCATTCTCTGGAAAGCTTTATTCATGTACCGCAAAAATCCAGCTTCAATTCTGTTATGGTTGATCGCGTTCGCGCTTGCCCACGCCGCATTTCTCGTACCGGCGTATGCCGCGGAGTCTGGCAAGCCCAACATCCTGGTCATCTGGGGCGACGACATCGGCACCTGGAACGTCAGCCACAACAACCGCGGGATGATGGGCTACAAGACGCCTAACATCGACCGCATCGCGAAAGAGGGCGTGGCGTTTACGGATTACTACGCTCAACAATCCTGCACCGCCGGGCGCGCGGCGTTCCTCGGCGGCAACGTGCCGGTGCGAACGGGCATGACCAAGGTCGGGCTACCGGGCGCGAAGGAAGGCTGGCAGAAAACCGATGTCACGATCGCCACGGTGATGAAGAGCCGCGGATATGCCACCGGCCAGTTCGGCAAGAATCACCAGGGGGATCGCGACGAGCACCTGCCGACGATGCACGGCTGGGATGAGTTCCTCGGGAATCTCTACCACCTCAACGCCGAGGAGGAGCCGGAAAACGAGGACTATCCCAAGAACCCCGAGTTTCGAAAGAAATTCGGGCCGCGCGGCGTGATCCATTCGTGGGCGCAGCCTGGCGGCAAGCAGAAGGTCGAGGATACCGGTCCGCTCACGAAGAAGCGCATGGAGACGGTGGACGACGAGACCTCGGATCGTGCTGTCGCGTTCATCCGCGAGCAGCACGAGGCAGGCAAACCCTGGTTTGTCTGGTGGAACGGCACGCGCATGCATTTCCGCACGCACGTGAAGAAGGAACTGCGAGGCATTTCAGGCCAGGACGAGTACTCCGACGGCATGGTCGAGCACGACATGCACGTTGGCAAGTTCCTGAAGCTGCTCGACGAGCTGAAGATCGCCGACAACACCATCGTGTTCTACTCGACCGACAATGGCCCGCACTTCAACACGTGGCCGGATGCGGGCAATACCCCGTTCCGCAGTGAGAAGAACTCGAACTGGGAGGGCGCCTATCGCGTGCCCGCGTTCGTTCGCTGGCCCGGGAAGTTCCCGGCGGACTCGACCGTGAACGGCCTCGTCTCCCACGAAGACTGGCTGCCGACGTTCGCCGCGGCCGCCGGCGATCCCGACATCAAGGACAAGCTGCGCAAGGGCGTTTCGCTCAATGGCCGCAACTACAAGAACTACATCGACGGCTACAACCAGCTCGATTACCTGAGCGGCAAGGCGAAGGAGTCGCCGCGCAAAGAGTTCATGTACGTGAACGACGACGGCCAGGTTGTCGCCATCCGCTACCAGGACTGGAAAGTGGTCTTCCTCGAGAACCGCGGGCAGGCGTTCGGCGTGTGGCGCGAGCCGTTCACCGAGCTGCGCGTTCCGCTCCTCTTCAATCTTCGGCGCGACCCGTTCGAGAGGGCCCAGCACAACTCGAACACCTACGACGACTGGTTTCTCGACCGTGCCTTCGTGATCGTGCCGCTGCAGGGATTGGCCGCGAGATTTTTACAGACAATGAAGGACTATCCGCCGAGCCAGTCCCCGGGCTCCTTCAACCTGAGCACCATCGAGAAGAAGCTGAAGGCGGGGATCAGCTCGCACTGACCGGTCCGGTGCGGTAACAGATGGGTGCCGTCGGCAGGAGAGAGCCGACGGCCCTTCCTGGTTCGAGCGGTTGACGAAGCACGGAGAGGGAAATGACGCGACTCCGGAGGGTCTTCACGCATTTTCTCATCGCCATGGCCCTGGCTGCGGCGCTCGTCCCGTGGGCGCAGGCGCAATCCGACCCCCTTCCTTCGTGGAACGATGGCGCCGCGAAAGCGCGGATTCTCGAGTTCGTGCGGGCGGTTACCGTCGCCGGCACCCCGACGTTCGTGCCGCCGGCCGAGCGCATCGCCGTGTTCGACAACGACGGCACGCTGTGGTCAGAGCAGCCCGCCTATTTCCAGTTGCTCTTCGCTCTCGATCGCATCAAGGCGCTTGCGCCAAAGCATCCGGAATGGAAGACGAAGCAACCGTTCAAGGCCGCGCTCGAGGGCGACATGAAGGCGCTTGCCGCGTCCGGCGAGCACGGCTTGCTCGAGCTCGTCATGGCGACTCACGCCGGGAACACGACCCAGGAGTTCGAGTCCATCGTGAAGGACTGGCTCGCCACGGCGCGCCATCCAAGGTTCAAGCGGCCCTATATTGAACTGGTATATCAGCCGATGCTGGAGCTGTTGGCGCATCTTCGCTCAAACGGTTTCAAGACCTTCATCGTCTCGGGCGGGGGCATCGAGTTCATGCGGCCGTGGGTGGAAAAGGTCTACGGCGTTCCGCCCGAGCAGGTCGTCGGCAGCAGCATCAAGGTGAAGTACGAAGTCCGTGAGGGCAAGCCCGCCCTCGTCCGTCTGCCCGCGATCAATTTCATCGACGACAAGGCGGGCAAGCCGGTCGGCATCCACTATCACATCGGGCGGCGGCCGATCGCGGCCTTCGGGAATTCTGACGGCGATTTCCAGATGCTGGAGTGGACGACCTCGGGGCCGGGCGCGCGGCTCGGGCTCATCGTTCATCACACCGACGCCGAACGGGAGTATGCATACGACCGGAAATCCCACATCGGGCGGCTCAACAGGGGGCTCGACGAGGCCGGTCAGCGCCGCTGGACAGTCGTGGACATGAAGCGCGACTGGAAGCGGATATACCCTGCGCCGCAATGATTCCTGGGGCCGGGCTGGCGCGTGGCTTGTTTTTCGTTTGCTCTCGACGCGACGCTGCTACAGGAATGCGATCACGATCGCGCCCGCCGCGGCGGTCAGCGTCGCGGCGAGAAAAGCATTGCGATCGGGATCCCGCCACAATCGGGCCAGCACGGCAGGGCGGGGAGGCGTCTGCTGGGGCGAGCTCCCGCCGCCTGCCAGCGCGGTGAGATGTCGCAAGGCGTCGTTTGAATCGAAGCGCCGCGACAAGGCGAGATGAAGGCCGGTAACGGTCGAAAATCCCGCGGCGACGTTCATCGCGGTTAGCGCCGCGGCCGGATCCCGCGGTATGGTCCGCTCCGCCGCTTGGGGAACATCAACCGTCGCCTCGATCTCGAAGTCCAGCCGGTCGGCTGGGCCGCTCGCTGATGGCGGCTTGTCTTGCATCTCAGGCAGTTCCGCGATGCAGCCGCGGAGATCGGCTGCCATCTCCGCGGCGCTCTGGTAACGCGCGTCGGGCTCTTTCTCGAGCGCTCTGGCGGCGATGAGATCAAGCATCGCTGGCAGCGAAGGATTGACCGCGCTGGGCGGAAGGGGTGTCGCGACCGCGATCTGCTGCATGAGCTGGGCCATGTTGGGCGCGGTGAATGGCGGGGATCCCGCCGCCAGTTCGTAGAGCACGACACCGAGCGAGAAGATGTCGGCACGGTGGTCGACGCGCCTTCCCGCCACCTGCTCCGGAGACATGTATTTCGGCGAGCCCATGATCGCTCCGGTCTGCGTCTTGACGTCGGAGACGCGCATTCTTGCGATGCCAAAATCCATGATTTTCGCGTGGCGGCCGCGCACCACCATGATATTGCCGGGCTTGATGTCGCGGTGGACCACGCCACGGTCGTGCGCAAACGCCAGCCCTTCGGCCGCCTGGGCGATGATGTCGAGAGCAAGCCGCAGCGGAACCGGGCCGCGCGTCATCACTTCGCGGAGCTCAACGCCCTCTATCAGCTCCATCGCCATGTACGCGATGTCGCCCTCGCGGCCAATGTCGTGGATCGTGATCAGGCTGGGGTGGTTCAAGCCGCCGGCTGCCCTCGCTTCCTGGAAAAACCGCGCCTCGTACTCGATGCGCTCTGCCTCGTCCGTGACGAGCGTAACAGTCTTGATCGCAACGACGCGCCCGAGCAGGGGGTCCTCGGCCTTGTAGACGATGCCCATGGCGCCATGCCCGAGCTCCCCGAGAATGCGGTAGCGGCCCAATTGCGAGAGCGTATTACCCGCCATGCTGAGAGACCGTCCTAAAAAGACTTTTGAAACCGCCGATGAACGCCGATACACGCAGATGAGACAAGATAATTGAACAATTCTGTTTTCGATGTTTCATCTGCGTTTATCTGCGGCTAACTTTCCTCTGCTCGCGCTCAGAAACCGAGTTGGCGCCGCAAATCGTTTAGCAGCCGGCGCGCCGTGCTGGGCCTGCGCTTTTGCACGAAAGCGTGCTTGACGGTCACGACCTCGGAGGGCGCGAGCTCTACCTCGAGATAAACCGGCGCGAACTTGCCGTGCACGACCTCGATCGTATGCGATCCAGGACTCACTTCCAGCCGCGCAAGCGGGGGGGCCGTTCCTTTTAGCAGGCCGTCGACGTAGACCTCACCCTGCGGCCTGATCGCAAACTCGATGACTGCAGGGGAAATGGGCGCCAGCGGCGCCGGCGGAGGGGCGGGTGCGATCGCCGCCGGCGCGGGTGCTGGCGCGGGCACGGCGGCAGAGCGCATCGCCCGCACGCCAAAGCCCGCCATGAGAATCGCGATCACCGTAACCAGCCCGAATGCGATTCGCCGCCGCTGGTGCGCTCGAGCGGCGCGCGGGTCGAGCGTATAAAGTTCGTGAGCTCGCAGGCTGGCATCCGTAAATACGCCAGCATGCTTGAGCTCGCGCGCGCGACCGGGGGCGGAGGCTTCCAGAGCTTCGCGAAACGACCGCGATGCGAGAAGCCGGCCGGGGACGGTGGCTTGCGACAGCGTCATTGCGGTGACGAGCCCATCTCCCACGAGCCCCGGACCCCGAAAATCGTCGTCGACGGGGCTGACGGGACCGTAGTTCACACCGATGCAGAGGAGCAAATCAGCGGCGCCTGCCTGCGAGCGTTCTGCGATATCGAGCGCTTCTTTCGGGCCGGCGAGCACCACGACTGCCGCCCCATCCGGTACATCGAGCACGATGCGGCCAGTCAGCGGAAGCGGCCTTATGGCCTCTCCGACGAGCGCCTCGAGCCGAGCCTTGAGCCTGACCTGCTCGGTCACCGGTTTTCGGGTGAATTCCCTGAGCTTGAGTACGATCGTGCTCGCAAGAGCGAAGCTGGACGCGATCTCGTGCGTGTCGGTTGGCGGCGCCATGCTCCTGCTATTTTACTGTGCCCGCCGCAGATGGCGCGGGCGTAATGCCCAGATGGGCCGATCGACGACGGCCAGGCCGCGCCAAAGCGGAGCCTTCAGTTCGGCTGCTTAATGTTCTTGCGCAGAGCGTCGACGGGATTCGCGCGCTTGCCGAGTCCCGAAACGGTGGCAAGCAGCCGCAGGGAAGCGCCCTCGAACCGGAAGGCGTCGGCGGAGAGGTAGCCTCCGGATCCCACGGAGCGTATCGCAACGATGATGTCCGCGCGGCCGTCACCATCGAGGTCTGCGAATTGAACGGACTCGAGTGCTCCGTCGCGGGGGCGGATGATGCCGGCAAGAAAGCGATCGGTCGGAAATCGGTCGGGAACACCCGAATAGACGCGCAGCGAGTAGCTGCCGATGCTGCGTGGCTCGAACTCACCTTCTGCGACGACGACCACCTCCCGCGCGCCCGGGATGCGAGTTTTCTCGATATAGCGCGAGCCCTGTTCGTTCCCGAGCGCTCCATTTGCCACGAAAAGCGCGCTGAAGCCAAGCAGCAGACACGCGCGCTTGAGCAAAAAGGGGGCAGGCGATGATGACGCCATGGGGACCTCCTGGGGGAGCAAAAAAGGGTGCCCGCATCCTACAGCAATTTCATGGAGCTGCTGCGCGCGGCCGCGGCCTGAGCGACAGGAGACCCCCCCCGTCGGTTACGGGACGTCAGCTGCCCGTTGTGCCTTCATAAGGCAGCATGCCAACCGCACAATTCGACACCGTACGCGGCGGGATCCTTGACGGGAAACCAACGCGCCTCGAATGGGCCAGCCAGGGGTTTGCCGATGCGCTGGCCGCAGGCCATACCAGCGGCGCCCGCAATCGTCCCGTGCGAGGCGCGTGTTGCCGCGGAAAGGCGGGTCTCTTATGATGATTGGTCCCCGTCCACGCGGGAACCACAGATCGAAATTCGGGAGCATGCCATGACTGCAATCACAAGCGACATTGCCCAATTCGTCGCAACGACGTCCTACGATGCGCTGCCAGGGGAGGTGAGCGAACGAGCGAAGGCCCTCGCGCTCGACCTGGTCGGCATCGCGCTGCGCGCCCGCCACGATGCAGAGTCCACACCGGCGATGGTCGCTGCCGTCAGCCGGATCGGGCTGGCGAGCGGCGCCTGCACTGTGATCGGGGATGGCGCCGGTTACGGCCCGGCTGGCGCTGCAATGTTGAATGGCACGCTCGCCCATTCGCTCGATTTCGACGACACCCACGCGCCCGGCTCCCTTCATCCGAGTGCGCCGATCGTGCCGGCCGCCCTGGCCGCCAGCGAGATGACCGGAGCCGACGGGAAGGCGCTGATTGCGGCGATTGTCGCGGGCTATGAGGTGCAGATCCGTTTGAGCCTGGCGCTGGATCCCGCAGCGCATTATGACCGGGGTTTTCATCCCACCGCGACCTGTGGCGCATTCGGCGCGGCGGCGGCGGCGGGGCGCCTGCTCCAGCTCGACCCCGCCGGCTACGCCAACGCGTTCGGGATCGTGCTGAGCATGTCGGCGGGCTCGATGCAGTTCCTGGTCAACGGTGCCTGGACCAAACGCTCTCATGTCGGCCATGCCGCGATGTGTGGCCTCATCGCGGCGACGCTGGCACGAGAGGGCTACCAGGGCGCAAGCGATGCCATAGAAGGCAAGTGGGGCTTCCTGCACGCCTACGCGCCGGCCGCGGATGCGGCGAAGGCGGTGGACGGGCTGGGGCGTCGGTGGGAAACGCTGAAGATCGCGGTGAAACCCTATCCCTCCTGCCGCTACGGCCATGCGGCTCTCGACGGGATACTGGCGCTTGCCCGCGAGCACGGCATCAAAGCGGACGACGTCGAAGAGGTCGTGGTCGGGTTGCCGGAGCCGGGGTGGAAACTGATCGGTGACCCGGAGGCCGCCAAACAGTCGCCCAAATCAGTTGTGGACGGACAGTTCTCGATGGCGTTCTGCGCTGCCATCGCGCTGCTAAAGGGCGGGTTCGTGTGGGACGACTACGCGCGCCATCTCGGTGATCCCGCGGTTCTTGCGCTGTGCAAGAAAGTGCGCGCCCGGGTTGATCCGAAGGTCCAGGCCGATTTTCCAGCGGAGATGGGCGGGACCGTGCGGCTCCGGACGAGGCGCGGCTCATACGAGACGCACGTGCGCGTGCCGAAGGGCGAGCCGGCGAACTTTCTTTCCGCGGACGAGCTGCGCGCCAAATTCGACGGGCTGGTCGCTCCCTACCTCTCTGCTCGCCGCCGCGACGAGCTCGCGGGTGCGCTGCTTGCGCTCGATCAGGTGAAAGACGTCGGTGCGCTTTTGCGCCTGACGCGCGCCGACGAGACGGCCGGCCGCCGGGTGGCCTGAAGCGACAGCCACGGAGAACGCGGAGAGCACAGAGAAAAGCAAAACCAATAATTGAACCGCGAAGGCGCGGAGGCAGTCAGGACCAATCAGAGCTGTTCGCAAAACCGCCCGAAACCTGCAAATCCTTGACCACAGAATCACGGGCAAAGGCGCGGACCACGACACGAATCAAAAACGCGCGTTGTATGGGAATGACAATCTTCCGTGTGGTTCCGTGGCTGTGTTGTTTTGAGCTAGCGTACTAAACCTTGAACCTTGAACCTTGAACCTTGAACCTTGAACCTTGAACCTTGAACCTTGAACCTTGAACCTTATGACAGTCGATCGCAAACAAGTCGGGCCAAATCGTTACCGGGAATCCTTCGGCCGTTACCTCGAGGACTTCAAGGCCGGCGATGTCTACGAGCACCGCCCGGGCCGTACGATATCGGAAGCGGATAACACGTGGTTCACGCTGCTGACCATGAACAAGCACCCGCTGCATTTCGATGCGGCGTATTGCGCCAGGACTGAGTTCGAGCGGCCGCTGGTGAACAGCTGTCTGACCCTGGCGATCGTTGCGGGCATGAGCGTGAGCGATGTGAGCCAGAAGGCCATCGCCAACCTGGGCTGGGACAAGGTGCGGCTCACGGCGCCGGTGTTCGCGGGGGACACGATTTATGCCGAGTCCGAAGTGCTCGAAGTGCGTGAATCGAAGTCGCGCCCCACGCAGGGCGTCGTGACCGTGCGCACCACCGGCAAGAAGGCCGACGGGACGGTGTTCATGACCTACGAGCGGTCGGTTTTGATCCCCAAGCGCGGCCATGCCGCGGACGATCTAGCCGATTATTAGGAATGAAACCGCAGATAAACGCAGATACACGCAGATAAATGAACATCGAAAAATCGTCCGGTCGCAGACGCCCGCGTTCATCTGTGTTTATCTGCGGTTGCTTCCGATGAACCTCATTCGAGCCAGTGCCGGCGATGAGCAGGAGGCGCTCATCCTGCAGAGCGTCGACCGGTTTCTGGACCGTGACGTGCGGCCGGTCGTGCACGCGCTGGAGGCCACCGATACCTACCCGGCAGAAATCGTCGAGAAGCTGAAGACGCTCGGGCTTTTCGGGGCCACGATCGCGCCCGAGTACGGCGGGCTCGGGCTTCCGGCCTCGATCTACGCGAAGATCGTCGAGAGGATGTCGGCGGTCTGGATGTCGGTACCGGGCTTCTTCAATTCGCACCTCATGATGGCGGGGGCGGTGCAGCGCTTTGGCACTGAAGAGCAGAAACGCCGTTATCTTCCGCGTTTTGCAAGCGGCGAGTTGCGCGGTGGCGTCGCGCTGACCGAGCCCGATTGCGGCACCGATTTGCAGGCGATCCGCACGCGTGCCCGGCGCGACGGGGATCACTACATCGTCAATGGCGCCAAGACATGGATCACTAACAGTGTCGAGGGTCAGATCCTGGCTGTTCTGGTCAAAACGGATCCGGAGGCCCGGCCGCCGCACAAGGGCATGAGCCTGCTGCTTGTCGAGAAAGGGCCGGGCTTCAAGGTTGTGCGCAAGCTCGAGAAACTCGGCTATCGCGGCATCGACACGGGTGAGCTCAGCTTCGAGGACTGCCGGGTGCCGGCCGATAACCTAGTCGGAACGGAGGAGGGGCGCGGATTGCAGCAGGTGCTCAACGGCCTCGAGCTGGGGCGCATTAACGTGGCCGCCCGCGGGGCGGGCCTCGCCCGAGCGTGCGTGCAAGAGTCGCTCGCCTACGCGCAGGTGCGCAAGACTTTCGGCAAGCCCATCGCCGAGCACCAGGCGATCCAGATCAAGCTCGCTGACATGGCGACGCGGGCCGAGGCCGCGCGCCTGCTTGTGGAGGCCGCTGCGGCCGCCTACGACGCGGGCGGGCGCTGTGACCTCGAGGCCGGCATGGCGAAGCTTTTTGCGACGGAGGCCGCGCTCGAGAACAGTCTTGAGGCGATGCGCATCCACGGCGCCTACGGTTACTCGAAGGAGTTCAACATCGAGCGCTATTATCGCGACGCGCCGCTGCTTGCGATCGGGGAGGGAACGAACGAGCTGCAGCGCATCATCATCGCGCGCGAGCTCGTCAAACGTCACCCCGCCTGAGTCTCATTAGCCGCAGATGAACGCAGATTTAACTTCTCCAACTGCGTGAGTGGTGAGTAGTAAGTGGACAAAACTTTTTTGCGGTCGACAACGAGCTCAGGTAAGAACGGTTTGATCGACTTACCACTCACGACTGACGACTTACGGGGTCGGGGAAATTTGAATCTGTGTTTATCCGCGTTTATCTGCGGCTCAATAGGAGGTTAGCGTGTTGCCGCTGAGTGGTGTACGCGTATTGGCGGTGGAGCAGTACGGGGCCGGGCCGTTCGGCACCATGTTTCTCGCCGACCAGGGCGCGGAGGTCATCAAGATCGAGAACCCGAACGATGGCGGCGACATGTCGCGCGCGGTGGGGCCATACTTCTTCGCCCCCGGCGACAGCGAGTTCTTCCACAGCTTCAATCGCAACAAGAAGAGCCTGACCCTGGATCTCGGCCGCCCGGAGGGGCGAGCGGTGCTGCACGATCTCGTGCGCAGCGCCGATGCGCTCGCGTCCAACCTGCGGGGGGATGTGCCGGCGAAGCTCGGGCTGACTTATGAGCGGCTCAAAGCGCACAACGCGAAGATCGTGTGCGCGCATCTCTCCGCGTACGGGCGCACCGGCCCGCGCGCCGGTTGGCCGGGGTTCGATTACCTCATGCAGGCGGAAGCGGGCTATTTTTCTTTGACGGGAGAGCCAGGCGCGCCGCCGGCGCGCTTCGGGCTTTCCGTAGTGGATTACATGTCCGGACTTGGCCTTGCGTACGCGCTGCTCGCCGCGCTGACGGGCGCGCGTGCAACCGGCGCGGGACGCGACATCGATGTCAACCTCTTCGACATGGCCCTTTTCAATACCGCTTATCAAGCTACCTGGTACTTGAACGAGGGCGTTGTCGCGGAGCGACTGCCGAGGTCGGCGCACGCGGCGTTGACGCCGTGCCAGCTCTATCGCACGAGCGATGGCTGGATTTACCTGATGTGCAACAAGGAAAAGTTCTGGCCGGCCCTGTGCGGCAAGCTCGGACGCCCCGAGTGGATCGAGGACGCGCGCTTTCGCATGTTCCCGGACCGTTTGAAGCACCGCGATTTGCTGACCGAGCTGCTCGACGGCGAGTTGGGCCGGCGCACGACGGCGGAGTGGCTTGAGCACTTCGCGGGTGTTGTTCCGGCAGCGCCGATCAACGACCTCGCGCAGGCACTGGACAACCCGTTCGTGACGGAGCACGGCCGGCTCAAGACGCTGCCCCACCCGCAAAGGGGGTCTTACCGCATGGTCGGTCCGCCGGTCAAAACCGCGGGTGATGAATCGCCGGCGCGCGCGGCGCCGGCGCTGGGAGAGCACACTGAGACCCTGCTGCGAGAGCTGGGTTACGACGCTGCGCGCATTAGTAGATTGAGGGAATCAAAAGTCATCTAGCCCAAAGTCAGAAGTCCGAAATTCAGCGGTTTCGGATTCGAGAACATTGACCATGGTAGCGACGCCACTCAAGCGCAAACTGGCGGCCATTCTTGCGGCTGACGCGGTCGGCTACAGCCGGTTGATGGGCAGTGACGAGGAGGGGACGATGAGGCTCCTCTCGGCACATCGGGCGGTCATCGACGGCATCATCGAGTTTCACGAAGGGCGCATCGTGAACACGGCGGGCGACAGCGTGCTTGCCGAGTTCGCGAGCCCGGTCCAGGCCGTGCGCTGCGCCGTCGAGATCCAGGATGCGTTGCGCACGCGCAACGACAGCTTGCCCGAAGGCCAGCGCCTCCAATTTCGAATCGGGGTCAACCTTGGCGACGTGATGGTGAAGGGGGGCGACCTGCTCGGCGACGGGGTCAACGTTGCCGCGCGCCTCGAGAGCGTCGCCGATCCTGGCGGCATCTGCGTGTCTTCGAGTGTCTACGACCAGATTGCCGGCAAGCTCGACCTCGGTTTTGTGGACATTGGCGCCAAGTCGCTCAAGAACATCGACCGGCCGGTGCGCGTGTATCGAATCGAGCGCGATGGCAGCGCCCAGTCCCGGTCGGCGACCCGTCGGCGGCCCCGTATGTCGCCCGGCAAAGTGGGGACTGCGGTGGCTATACTTGCGCTCGCGGTTATTGGGGCGGGCTACTTTGGCCTGCTGCGCTTGCCGACCGGAGAAGATCCCGAAGCGAGGAAGGCGGCCGCCGCGCATGCCGTCATGACGCAGGAACTCACGAAGGCGCGGGCCGCGGCCGAGGCAGCCAGGCGGCGCGCCGAAGCGGAGGCCGCTGCGGCTGCCGAAGCGAAGCGGGCGCTTGAGGAACAGCGCGCGGCGGAAGCGCGCGCCCGATCGGAGGCGGAACTCGCGCGCGCGCGCGCGGAAGTCGAGGCCGCGCGGCGCGAGGCGGCATCGAAACTTGCTGCCGCGCAAGAAGCTGCCGCAGCGAAGCGGCAGCTCGAGCAAGAGCGCGCAGCCAATGCCCGTGCGCGTGCGGAAGCCGAGCTCGCGCTGGCCCGGGCAGAAGCCGAGGAAGCCAAACGGAAAGCAGCGGCCGAGCTGGCGGCGGCCGAGCGGGCGCGGCGTGCCGCCGAGGAAAGCGCGCGGGCAGAACCGTCGGGTTCGGCAGCTCCGAACCCGACCGCGGGGGTATCGTCGTCGGCCTCATTGCGCGCAGGCCGCTGGTCGGTCGAGATTCAATGTCCCGCGGGCGAGAACTTCCGCGAAAGAACGATCACGATGGCTTTGTCTTCCGCGAGCGACACGCTTATCGCCGAGCATGGCGAGCCCGAGACGCCGCTCTCGCTTTCGCTGCGCGGCGTCCAGGATGCGGATGGAAGCCTGTGGCTGCGCGGCAAGGGTGTATCGGGCTTGCGCGCGGGGGCGCGGACCTACCCCGCCGGCTTTTTCGTAAAGCCCGCGGGCGAACGCTACGAGGGCAGGGGTCGCCTGGGCAGGCGCGAGTGCACCGTGGTTATTTCGCGGGCTCCCTGAGACTGGTGATGAAACATGGTGATGAGAAATGGCGATACGTGCTTATGTGTAGTAGCCGAGGCTTGATCTAACAGACGATGTCCGCTTCCGAACCTTGGCAGACAGCCGTCGCTTAGCGGTCTTGCGAAGAAAAGAACGTGGCTTTGCTGCCCCGCTCATGTGAGGACCGCGTTCTCATCATCTTCTGGAAAAATAGATTATTCGGAATGTGCAGGTATTGAGGTGGCTCCGGCTTTTCCGCCTCCGCCGGTTGGACGCTCAATGTCGTATACATGAGATTCATGTCGACGACGCGCCCCTCGATGGCAGTGCCGTTTGGCTCAATCAGTTCCACCGTATCGCCAATGCGGAAGGGGCGGAACGTCAGAACGAGCAGCGCAGCGGTGGCATTGCTCAGCATGCTCCAGGCTGCGACAAAGCCGACCGCCACAGCGGCAAGACCTGCCGAAATGAGTCCCCAGGCGCTGCCAAAAACTCCAAGCGCCTGCATCAAAATCAGAACCGTCAGTGTCACGATGGTCCAGCGTCGGAACGTCTGCAAACGTCCCGCCATAATGGGGGCCAAGTTTTTCGAGTCGCGCAGCCTATCAATCAGCTGACTGAGAATGCGTGACAGGACAAGCGCAACCGCGATGATGATCAATGCCGCCGCGGCCTCGTCGGCAAGGGGCGCAAGTACCTGGAGGTAGTCGGACATAATGCTGTGCCTCGTATCAGGCTTCAACAATAGCACGAGATGCGGTTGGAGGCAGCGCGCGGGATCTGGATCAGCCGGCCATTCCAAAGCTACTGGAGGAGGAACGGAAGCACGCTAACGTTCGCTTCCAGATAGGCTCGACGCAAAATTTAGAAATGGCTTCCCGTCCGGTATTGGCTGCGGTTTCAACCGGTCACCGCCGGTGACGCGAAATCCGGTCTAGTACAGCGACGCTGTAACGCCGTTTTTTTAACGGTTCTTATCACCAGTACTCATCACCATTTCCAGGTGGATCAGTCAGTGGCGAGATCCAGGATTCCCGACTTGGGCGTGAAGCCGAGTCCTGGCGCCTCCGGCAGGGTAAGCGTGCCGTTGACCGGCCCGGGCGCATTGTCGAACAGCGCCTCCACGCACTTCCAGCCCTGCCAGTGGAATTCGACGCGGCCGCCATTGGGCACCCCGCCGTGCAGGTGCATGTTCATGTGCGGGTAGTTTCCGCCCATGGCGAGCGGCACGTTGAACGCCTGGGCAATGCCGGCTGCTTTCAGTCCCTGCGTGTAGCCGCCGATGTCACGAACGTTGGGCTGCAGGTAGTCAACCGCCTCGCGCACGAGATACTCGCGCAAGTACACGAGATCGCTGGTCGCAGTGCTTCCCGCCGCAATTGGAATCGTCGTCTGTGAGCGCAGGCGCGCCATCAGGCGCGGGTCGCCCTGGAGCACCGGATCCTCGAACCAGGTCAGGTTATAGGGCTCGCACAGCTTCGCGAGCCTGAGCGCCTGCGCAAAGTTTGCCCCCTTGTTGGCGTCCATCATCAGCTCGATCTTGGGGCCGACCGCCTCGCGCAGTGCGCGCACTCGCTCCGCGTCCTGCAGGATGCTGGCATCGGTGGGTTGTCCGAGGATCTCGTCGTATTCGTGCGAACCGGCTGCGACCACCATCTTGAGGCTGGTCTGGCCGTCCTTGACGAGCATGCGCGCAACCTCGATCAACTCCTCCACGCTGTACCGCGGGAGACCGAACGTGATGTAGGCAGGAAGCCTGCTGTGCGCGCCACCGAGCAGCTTCCAGATCGGCTGCCCCGCCGCCTTGCCCTTGATATCCCAGAGCGCAACGTCGACGAGGCTCATCGCGCAGTTCCATGCGCCCATAAAATACTTGCGCGCCGTTGCCCAGAAGACACGGGTACGCACCTCCTCCGGTCGCAAGGCGTCCATGCCCTGCATCACCGGGCCAACTTCGCGGTTGAGAAACTCTCGTATGCCGTACTTCAGCGGGTAGGTGGAGAGCGCATGCCCCTTCAGGCCATCCTCGGTCTCGACCTCGACGAAATTGGCGAGTGCGTGTTGCTGCTCCCTGACGAGAGGAAAAGTGAACGGGATGCGAAGCAGTGAGCAGGTGACCTTACCGATCTTCATTTATTCCTCCGATCCGGTGGATTAGCGGATTATGACAGGGAGGGACGATTTAATGGCGGATGCCGAATGGCGGATGGCGCCCCGAAGGCGGAAGGATGAAGTGCCAGCAGCAAACGGCTTTCTTTCTCCTTCATCCCGCATCCTTCATCCATGGTCCTGCCGCCGTGCTAGGATTGCGGCGCGTGTTTCGCGCCGCAACCAATGGAAATCGACATGACCACACAAGGGACTCCTGCCAATTCCATTATCCACGACGCGCCAGTACCCGCTGCGCGGCCGCGCGAGTTCTGGGGCAGTGACCCGATCGCGGCCGTCTTGCACGAGCTCGACATCCCGTTCGTCGCGCTAGTGCCGGGTTCGAGCTACCGCGGTCTCCATGACAGCATCGTCAACTACCTTGGCAACCGCGCGCCCCAGATGGTGCTCACGATCCACGAGGAGAACACGATCCATATCGCGCAGGGCTACGCGAAGACCGCCGGGCGAATGATGGCGGCTGCGGTGCACGCCAACATCGGGCTTATGCGCTCGGTGATGGGAGTCTATAACGCGTGGTGCGACCGCACGCCTATCCTCCTGCTCGGCGCGACCGGCCCCTGGGATGCCTCCCGACGGCGCCAGTGGATCGACTGGATCCACACCTGCAGCGATCAGGGTGGCCTTGTCCGCAACATCACCAAATGGGACAACCAGCCTGGCTCGCCGGCAGCGGCAATGGAGGCGGTGCTGCGCGCCGCGCAAATCGCTCAGACTGCGCCGCAGGGGCCGGTGTACGTGAATTTTGAAGTCTCGATGCAGGAGCTCAAGCTCGACGCGATGCCGCCGCTGCCGGACGTGCGACGCTATGCGGTGCCGCAGCCGGCGCGCCCCGCGTCTGAGCTGGTTTCTGCGGCGGCGAAGCTGCTGTCGGGCGCAAGGAGCCCCGTGATTCTCATGGGACGCTGCTCGCGCAGCCTGGAGGGGTGGCAGCAGCGAATTGCGCTTGCGGAAAAGCTCAACGCGCCCGTGCTGACCAACATCAAGTCAGCGGCGGTCTTCCCGACAGACCATCGCTTGCACGCCGCGCCGCCGGGCGCGTATCTGGAGCCGGGTGCGGAGAAGCTCGTTGCCGCGGCTGACGTGGTGTTATCACTTGATTGGCTGGATCTTGCCGGCACGCTCAAGCAGGCCTTTGGCCAGAAGCCAGTCGCAGCGAAGGTGATCCAGGTCTCGTGCGATCAGCACAACCATCGCGGCTGGAGCATGGATCACCAGGGGCTGCCGCCAGCGGACCTTTATCTGATGTGCGAGACCGATGTGGCCGTGCCGCTGCTGCTGGAGACCGTGAGCCCGCGCGTGGGGAGCGTGGCCATGCCGGAGCCGGAGGCGCTGCCGCCGCTGCGCACCGACTCGCTGTCGCTGCGCGGCGTCGCGGTCGCGCTCGAATCGGCAACACGCGGGATCGAGGTCTGTTACACGCGCCTGCCGCTTGGCTGGAACGGCGCCTATACGCAGTTCCGCCACCCGCTCGACTACATTGGTCATGACGGCGGCGCCGGCGTTGGCTCAGGTCCGGGCGTTACCGTCGGCGCCGGACTTGCGCTAAAGGGCAGCGGCCGCATTGCAATCGGCCTGATGGGCGACGGTGATTTCCTTATGGGAAACACCGCGATCTGGACTGCGGCGCACTACCAGATTCCGTGCCTGATGATCGTCTGCAACAACCGCTCTTTTTTCAATGACGAGCGCCACCAGGGGCGGATGGCGGAGCAGCGGGGGCGCCCCGTGGAAAACAAATGGATTGGCCAGCGCATCGACGATCCTGACGTCGACATTGCGGGGATGGCGCGCGTGCAGGGCGGCGTGGGCATCGGGCCCGTGACCGACCTGGCGGCGATGCAGGCCGCGATAGAGCGGGGCCTCGAGGCGGCGCGGGCAGGTAAGGTGTGCGTTATCGACGCGCGCGTGCTGGCCGGCTACGACGGCCGCGCCTGAGATTTAGCCGCAGATAAACGCCGATCAGAATTACCCGGAACCCGGAACGCAGCGCTTATCACCAATCCCCATCACCAGTCCTACTTCGGCGGGATGATGGGGAGCAAGAGGTACGACGCCTTGTCTCCCCCGGAGTAAATGGTGCTTCTCGCCCCGGTGTTGTAGTCCGCGTGATAGTGCGTGAAGTGCGAGCTGCCGACGCCGTCCACCG
>Ga0111145_1029_pt1 | contig 40621 bp, 43 predicted proteins | sample DeeMarSeWOR28_12_FD_80392 | JGI IMG/M metagenome (GOLD analysis project Ga0111145, IMG submission 80392) | Betaproteobacteria bacterium SG8_41 | reverse complement strand
GAATAATGGTGACGAGAAATGGTGATGAGAAATGGTGACAGGAAGCAAACCGCTGGTTACCTATCACCAGTAATCATCACCATCTTTCATCACCCGTAACCATCAACATTTTCAGGTCACAGGTCACTGGTCACCGGGGTCAAGTGCCGAAATGCGCGTGCACGATCTCCATCAGCGCCTCGGCGAGCTCCAGGTCGTCGGTGATCGGATTCACCATGGCGACCTGGCACGCAGCGACCGGGTCGAGGCCGGCGTTGATCATGTTGGCGGCGTAAACGAGCGCGCGAGTGGATGTTGCCTCTTCCAAGCCATGGTCCTTCAGCAGCCGCGCCTTGCGTCCCGCGGTGACGAGCTGATGCGCGATCTCGGGCGGGATTCCCGGCACCTCGTTGACGACGATCTTGCGCTCGACCTCCTCCGTCGGGAAATCGAAATTGATGGCGATGAAGCGCTGCTTGGTCGAGGGCTTCAGGTCTTTCAGGACCGTTTGATAGCCCGGGTTGTAGGAAATCACCAGCATGAAATCCTCGTGCGCCTCGATCTCCTGGCCCTTCTTCTCCACGGTCAGCCGGCGGCGGTGATCGGTGAGCGAGTGGATCACGACGGTCGAGTCGGTGCGCGCCTCGACGATTTCGTCGAGATAGCAGATCGCACCGGCTTTCACAGCCTGGGTGAGCGGACCGTCCTGCCACACCGTCTCCGAGCCCTCGAAGCAGAAAGCGGCCAACGAGGTCGGAGCTCGTCAGATCCTCGTGGCACGACACCGTGACCAGCGGCCGCTTCAGCTGAAACGCCATGTACTCCAGGAAGCGCGTCTTGCCGCATCCGGTCGGCCCCTTCAGCATGACCGGGAGACGTTTGCGGTAGGCAGCTTCAAACACCGCGATCTCGTTGCCCTGTGGCTCGTAATACGGCGCCGTGTCGCCGGGTTGCGGCGCCTGCACGATATCGCGCTCAACGCCTCTCAATCTGCTGGTTGCGGTCTTCATAATGCCTTCAATGGCCCGCACGGGCACCGATTACGTCTGTTATATGGAGCCGGAACCACAGAATCACAAGTGCCTGTATTCCCGGCGATTTGACTCAATTTTACGTCAGGCGTCCAGCCGGCCCTCGCGGATGCAGTGCGTCCGGATGTGTAGACACACGGGCCGGGCGGTCCTCACTGCCATTTTTTCCCATACTGGCGGCAACGCGTCCTGCCGTTGCATGTTAATACAGTTGCGGTAGTAGGCAAGCGCCCGGCAATTGTCGCGAATCGCGTGCGACGACGGCTCATCCGTGACGGGCACCTTGAAAACCTCGAGCAGGTCGGCCGTGGAAGCAGGAATCTGTTTGTTCCCCTCCTCCACAACACGAGCTGCAATCAGGTCCCGTATGAGATTGATCGTCTGTTCAACGGTGCCCGCGAGAGGCAGACTCTCGTCCTGTCCGAGGCGCTCCTCGAGACGGCCCACGCAGGCGTCCGCCTCGGCAAATGCCAGCGCGCGCTGCCCGATCCCGGAATGGCGCTCTAGAGTCAACATCTTCCGATATTTTAGGCCACCGGGCACTGCTTTGAAACCGCCCGAGGCATGCGCGTGGCCAGGTAACCAAGTAATTAGGTAACTAGGTAAAAGCCGTTCTTTCGCGCCTCGGCAATTTGGCCACCTCGTCACTCAGTCACTTAGTCACTCGACCACCTTGCCGAGAAGATCGACGACGTTGGTCTGGTTATGGACCATTTGCCCGGGAAAGACAATGTTGATGGCATTGGTCGGGCAGATCGACTGGCAGAGCCCGCAGTACCAGCACTCGTCGGGATAGACGATCTCCGGCAGCGTCTCGCGATTGTCCTCTTCCTTGTAAATGAGGTCGCCAGGGCAGATCCAGTCGCAGAGATTGCACTTGACGCACGTCTCGGGATTGATCTCGATCGGATTGTGAACTTTTGCTTCTGCCATTGGATTGCCAATTCGCGGATTGCTGTTCTCTAAACCGGTGATGACTACTGGTGATGAATAGTGGCGGGTTACGGCGCAAATCGCAATTTTCCTATCACCATTGATCATCACTATTATTCATCACCATTTTTTATCACTATTTTCGGGGACAAACGATCACCGACGAGCTATGCCACCGCGGCGTCGCGGGCAAACGCGTCAGAGAGCGGCCGATCAGTCGACAATGTACGCACCGCGGGGCCGTCCTTGCCGCGCTCGACGATCACAAACTTGCGCCAGTGCTCGTCATCCGTCTTGGGGTAATCCAGGCGCCAGTGCGCCGAGCCGGTGCGCGTCTCCTTGCGCGCGAGCGACGCCGAGGCCATGATCTCCGCGTTCAGGCGGATATTCACCGACTCGTGCACGCGCATGAGCCCATGGAGATCGTCGGCTTTCAGCTGCGGCTCGCGTTTCGCCAGCGCCTGCAGCGTCTGCAAGGCGAGCCTTAGCCCCTTGTCGGTGCGGCGCACACCCACATGATCGGTGACCGTGCGGCGCGTTTCGTCCTCGAACTGCTTCCAGCCTATGCCTTCGCGACGCTCCAGGTGGTTCTTCGCCCTTGCCCGCACCGACTCGACGGCCTTCGCGTCGATCTCAGGCAGCAACCCGACGGTGCCCCGCACCCGCCGCACTACGCCCTCACCCGCGATGTGCCCGAGAACGGCGGCGCCGGCTATGCCGCCGCTCACTGTCGCGCAATCGCCTGCGGCGAACAAACCCGCGACGGACGTTTCGCCGTTTGTGTCGACAGCCAGCCCGCTCCCCCGGAAATAGACGCCGCTGCGGCGAATACTCAATTCCGATATCGAGATTTCAACAAGCTCCTCGCGGAAGTTCACGCCCTTCTGTTGATAGAACGCCGGCAGCGTGTAGCGGTCGACCTGGAGCGTACGCTCCATGCGGTCCAGCATCTCCTGAGGCAGGTGGCGGCAATCGAGATAGATGGGCCCGTTACCAAGCAGGTACTCGTTGATCACGGCATCCGCCAGCACCGCCCGGCGCGCGTTTTCGCCCTTCGTGTCGTAGCGGAACATGAACCGCTCACCGCTCTTGTTCACGAAGTAGGCGCCCAGGCTCACCAGCGCATTCAGGCCCTGCGTCGAAAAACCCTTGGGCGTGAGCGTTGCCTCGACCGATTCCATGTTCGCGAGCGCGGCGCCAGCGCGGTAGCCCATCGCCTGCGCGTCGCCCGTGTTGTACGGAAAATGCCAGCTGTCGAATGCGAGCCCGGAGGCATTCCGCGAGATGCGGTTGACGTCGCCGGCAGCCAGCACCACAGCCTTGGCGCGGATCGCATACCATTCGCCCGTGCGGAAGTCGAACGCAAAGGCGCCGTAGGCGCGGTTGTCCTGGGTCAGCAGTTGCACGACCATGGTCCGCATGAGCACGGTCGCCTTGCCCTTGCGCACGCGCTCGCCCAGATGCTTTTTGAAGTCGGTGCCGTCAAAATTGATGTGATAAGTGCCCGGCAGGCCGAACGAGCGCAGCCGGTAGTAGGTCCCGGTCTTGCGATCCTTGAAGTCCACACCAAATGACTCGATTTTGCGGAAAATCCGCGGCATCTCGTGGATGACGCGGCTGGCAACGGCCATGTCGACAATGCCGTCGGTGAGCTCGGGCACGTGCTTGATCAGGAACTCGGGCGTGTCCCACTCGGGCCCGGTGTCCATGACGGTCAGGTAGTGGTCGACACCGCACCCCACGCTGCCGCAATGATCGAGCACCTTGCCTTTCTCGCAGATCACGACTTTGAGCCCGGCCTCCAGCGCCGGGATGGCAGCCATCGTGCCAGCCACACCGCCACCCACGACCAGCACATCCGTCTCGAGCGTTGTCCAGTTTCCCATTATCTGCATGTCCAAAAATTGCGGAGAGGCGGACAACAGCCCACCTCTCCGTTACCGAGCCGGTAAAGCCGCTACTGAATCGCCTTGACAGCGGCTTTGAGAACCGGCGCGAGCCCCCCGCTCTCGCGCGCGATCTGCTCGATCGCCGCCTGCTGCTGGTTGCCGTTCATGAAGCTCACCGGCCGATTTCCCTTCTTCGATTCCGCGAGCAGGGCCGGATCGTTCAGCGCCGCGTCAACGGCGGCGCGGAAGGCAGCGACTGCCTCCGGGTTGGTCTTCGGGGGCGCGTAGTAGCTGCGATGGGTTTCGAGGATGTTCGACATGGCTTCGAGCATCCCCCTCTTGCCCGCCGAGGCGAGCTCGATCGCGGTCGGAACGTCAGGATAATCGGGGATGCGCTGCGAGGTGACGACCAGAATGGGGCGCTTGTCACCCGACTTGATCGCCGCTTGCGACTCGCTCCAGCCCGTGATGTGGCCATCGCCATCGCCCTTGATCACAGCGAGCGCCGTGTCGGCGTTGCCCTCGTAGCCGGTCACGGCTTTCAGCTTGAAACCGAGCGCGTCGGACAGGATCGCCATCGTGTAGAAATCCTCATCCGTGCCCTGTGAGGGATAGATGAACGGCCGGTCGAGCTTCTGCAAGTCCTGGAAGGTCTTGATCGAGGACTTGCCGCCCACCATGAGCATTCGGGGCTCGCTCGTGGCCCGGCCCAGGAACGCGAATTCGGTCGCAATGAACTTCGCGCCCTTGCTGCCCGCGATCGGCGCAAAAATCAGGGTAGAGGCGTTGCCAAAGGCGACGGTCATCCCGTCTGGCTTGACCCGCCACATGTGGTTGGCAGCCTTCAATCCGCCGCCGCCCCGCATGTTGCTGATCCTCAATTCGGACGCCCCGAGATGCTTCTGGAGGTACGGCGCAATCAGGCGCGCGTAGCGCGAGTGCCCGCCCGACGGGCTGCCGGCTATGATCAGGTTGACGACCTTGTCCTTGTAATAATCCGATTTCTGCGCGGCCGCCTGGCCCGCAAATCCGCCGACCAGCGATGCCGCCATTACCGCAATCAACCACTTCGTCCGCGTTTTCATCACCTCGCCCTCCTCTTGCTTCGTGCCGGATGAATGATTCTGAAAAAGCCGCGCGATCGGCGGCCGCCTCCCTGCTATCTGAAATAGTCGATCAACGGCTCGATCAAGCCGTGATAGAGCTGAATCTCGAGCGCGATTACAAACAGAAGGTAGACCGCGATCGTGAAGAAAAGAGTGTAGCCCAGTGCCTTGGGCCATGAGTAGTGCCGGCTGACCAGAAAATAGCCGCCCGTGAAGATAAAGATCGATGGGATCGGCCCAATCAGCAGGACCAGCCCCAGGAAGCTGAGAACCAGCCCCAGAGCGGCAAGCTCCTTCGGCCAGAGCCGCGGGGGCGCCCCTTTCGTGCCCGCGGCCGGCGGCTCAGCCGTCGCGCCGGATCCCGGCCCGCTATCGCCGCGTTTGGTGAGCACTTCAAGCAGGTCGACGTACAGCTCCTCAGTGGCGCGCAAGTTCTGCCAGATGAGCTGCACGATCGCCAGCAGGAGTCCAAACGCCGCGACTGGGATCGGCACCATTCGCGCGCGCGGACCATAGCCCAGGCTCAGGTAGATCACGCCCAGCAGCACCAGAATGATCAGCCCGACGATCAGGTTTTCCTGGACCTTGCGGCTCATGTTGCCCGCCCTTCGGCGCGCTGCGCAGAAATTGCCTCACGCTGCGCGCGGCGGCGCCGGCGGCTGCGTATGAAGGGCAGCGCGGTGGTGATGATGATGAACACAAACATCGCCAGGGTGACCGGACGCGTGAAGATGAAATAGTCGCCGTACAGCGTGAGCGAGATGTGGAGGTTGCGCTCGATCATGGTCGCCAGGACCATTCCGATCACAAAATTGGCTCGCGAGTAGTGATACTTGTCCATGAAGTAGCCCAGGATCCCGAATCCGACCGCCACGATCACGTCCTCGATCAGACCGCGCGTCGCGAAAGCGCCAATGAGGCAGACCGAGAGCACCAGCGGCACCATTACGTTTGGATGCAGGGTCGGCAAGCGCGCAAGGTAAGGTGCGACGCCAAGCCCGATCAGCGTGACGAGCAGGTTGGCGAGCACGACCAGCCACACCATGCTGAATACGAGATCGAGGTTCTTGGTGAGCATCTCGGGCCCCGGCACGATGCCCAGCCCGATGAAAGCGACGAGCAGAATCGCCATGCCCTCTCCGCCGGGAATGCCAAACGCGAGTGTCGGCATGAGACCGCCGCCCTCGTTCGCACCCAGCGTGGCGTCCGGCGCAATCACGCCCTCCACGTTGCCCTTGCCGAACTGATCGGGGTTCTTGGAGGTCTGCGCCGCCTGCGCATAGGCCGCGAGCCCGCCCACGCTGGCGCCCACGCCCGGCAACACCCCGATCCAAAGACCGAGCAGACTCGAGCGCATGACCAGGCCCCAGTGGCGGAACGCATCCCTGACGCCGTCCAGCACGGTGCTCGTCTCTTTGACCACGCTGCGGTCCACGATCGCCCCGCCTTTCACGTAGAGCTTCATCATCTCCGCGATCGCGAACATGCCGATCATCGCGACCGGGAAGGACACTCCATCCATCAGGAACTCGCTGTCGAAGGTGAAGCGCGGCGTCGCCGTGACGATGTCCATGCCGATGAAGGCAATCAGCACGCCCAAAACCGCGGCGATCATGCCCTTGAGCAGCGAGCCCTCGCTGAAAGTGGCAATGATGGTGAGCCCCCAAACCGCCATCATGAGGTATTCGCTCGGCCCGAGCGCAAGCATGATCGGCCGCACGATCGGAATGCTGATCGCCAGAAAGACGGCGCCGAACACACCGCCCAGCAGCGCGCCCATGGCCGATGCGCCCAGCGCGCGCGTCGCCTCGCCGCGCTTGGTCATCGGGTAACCATCGAAACAGAGGGCGAGGCTCTTCGCGGCACCCGGCACGTTGAAGAGGATGCTCGTCACGGAGCTGCCCCAGATCGTGCCGATGTGTCCGCCCAGCAGCAGCGCCAGCGTGGCCGCCACCTCGAAGCCATAGGTGAACGGCAGCAGCAGCGCCAGGGCGACGATGCCGCCAAGGCCCGGCAGGATTCCGATCATCAAGCCGTAGACGACGCCGATCAGCAGAAATGCCATCGCCTGTGGCGTCAGCAGCACCACCAACCCGCCAACGATCGCGTCAAGCACCCGCCTGGCCCTCCTCAGATCCCTTCGTCGGTGTTCAATGTTTCGTGTTAAAGCTTCAAGATTGAACTTTGAACTTGGAGCCTTGAACGACGAGGAATTCTACATCGCTATTTGTTTGCGGGCGACGCGGTACCAAAGTCGACCTTCGGCGCGGTGCTGATGCCCTTTTCGTTCTCGACGGTGAATTGGGGCTTCTCCTTGTAGCCGAACACCATCGCAGTGAGATTGCTCGGGAACTGCCGCACCACCACGTTGTATTGCTGCACCGCCTTGATGTAGCGGTTGCGCGCTACCGCGATGCGGTTCTCAGTTCCCTCGAGCTGCGCCTGCAGATCGAGGAAGTTGGCGTCCGACTTGAGCTGAGGGTAGCGCTCGACGACGACCAGCAACCGCGATAGAGCAGACGAGAGCTGCCCTTGCGCCGCCTGGAATTTCGCGAACGCCTCGGGATTGTCGATGAGCTCCGGCGTGGCCTGGATCGCGCCTACTCGCGCGCGAGCATTGGTGACGCCCAGGAGAACCTGCTGCTCCTGCGCAGCGAAGCCTTTTACCGTATTCACGAGATTCGGCACGAGATCCGCGCGCCGCTGGTACTGGTTGACGACTTCGGCCCAGCTCGCCTTGATTTGCTCGTCGGTGGATTGCAGAGTGTTGTAGCCGCAACCCGACAGCAACACCGTCGCGGCAACGATTGCCGTCGCGAGAAACCGTTTCATCATGACTGCCTTCCTACCCTAGTGACCCGTGACCAGTGACCGGTGACCCGAGCCGCTTCGCGGCCACATATGCCGAGCCTTGCCTAGGGCGTCGATCAAGAAATGTGAAAACGCGTTGGCAGAACGGTGGCGGAGCCAGGCAAACCTTAGCACAGCGTTCTGGTCACTGGTCACTGGTGACTGGTCATGCATTATCTGGCAGACGCGCTGTTGTCCTGCAAGTCCGTCATGGCGCGCACGGCGAAACAGAGATCGACCCAGGCTTTTGACTTGTCCGGCAGGCTACGCAAGAGGTAGGCCGGGTGGTAGGTGACGATCAACGGAATGCCCCGATACTGGTGAATCTTGCCCCGCAGGCTGGCGATGCTCGCGTCGGTCGCGAGCAGATTGGACACCGCCACCTTGCCCAGCGCCACGATGAGCTTCGGTCCGATCAGCTCGATCTGGCGATGCAGATAAGGTTCGCACGCATGCAGTTCGCCTGGCTCGGGATTGCGGTTTCCGGGAGGGCGGCACTTGACGCAGTTGGCGATGTAGACGTTCTCCCCCCGCCTGAGCCGGATTGCGGCGAGCATGTTGTCGAGCAGCTTTCCCGCCTGCCCCACGAACGGTTCCCCCTGCGCGTCTTCGTCGGCGCCCGGCCCTTCGCCCACGAACAGCCAGTCCGCGTTCTCATCGCCCACGCCAAACACGGTCTTGGTGCGCTTCTGGTGCAAAGCGCAATCGGTGCACGTGGCGACCCGGGCCTTGATCGAAGGCCAGTCGAGGCCCATGATTGCGGCGGCCCGGCTGTCAGCCGCTTCGGCTGGAAAAGCGTGACCAGTGACCGATGACCGGCGACCCGACGCCGCGGAGGCCTGGTCGAGCACCCCTGTCTCGGCGTCGACAGCGCCGTCACCCTCCTTCGCCGCAGCGGACCCGCGCAAGCGCCAGATCGGCGTGAGGCCCATCTCTTCCAGTATGAGCTCGCGTCGCGTCTTTACCATTAATGCCTCGAGCTAACCTCGCACCTACCGAATCCGGCGGGACAAATGGAGCAAAACAATACAACAATCACGGGGCACTTTTCAGAGGAGCGCAAGCTCCAATACGACGGCATCTTCGCGCCCCTCACCAGCCGGGTAGTAGTCCCGCCGTACCGCGATCTCCGAAAACCCCGCAGATGCGTAGAGAGAACGCGCCGCCGTGTTCGATGGCCGGACTTCCAAAAACATGCGCTGCGCTCCGTAATCGCGCGCCAGCTTGAGGACAAAATTGAGCAACTCCCGTCCTACTCCCCGCCTCTGCATTGACGCGCCAACGGTAAGGTTGAGGAGGTGCGCCTCGCCCGCCGCGATCATGACCACCGTATAGCCGGCGGTCGCGCCACCGCATTCGACGACCCAGCAATGATAGCCCGCCTCGAGCGAGTCGCTGAAGTTGCCTCGCGTCCACGGATGCGGATAGGCCTCCGCCTCGATCACGGTGACCGCGTCCAGGTCGGACGGGGTCATGCGCCGATAGCGCGGAAGAGAATCAAGTTGTGCGCTCATCGGTCCGCAAAGCAACCTTGTCCCGGATGTATACCGGCAACGCCTGCTCTGCCGGCACGCCCCTGCCGCGCTCGAACTCGCGCACGCCAAGCCGCGCGATTTCCCGCGCGTGCGGATACACTTCGGGCCTGACCTCGGCCAGGCAGCCCTCGTAACGCCTTTTCAAGGCCTCACCATGCGCGGCAAAACCGCTGCCGCAGCCCGTCCACGCGCCCTCAGGGAGCAACGGCACGGCGTCAGGTGCGCACAAGCTCGCCTCATGCACTGCCCGCCACTCTTCTTCCGAGCGGGCATAGGCCGCATGGTAAATCTCGCCCATACGGGCATCGAGACAGCAGACTGCATGATCTGATCGCACTGCCTCGGCGAGCGCCAGCAGCGTACTGACGCCCACCACCGGGACGCCCGCGCCGAACGCGAGACCCTGCGCCACGCCGCATGCGATGCGCAAGCCGGTAAATGAACCCGGCCCCCGCCCGAAGGCAATCCCGTCAAGATCCTTCAGAAAAACCGCGTGCTGCCGCAGGAGGTCGTCCACCATGGGAAGCAGCAATTGCGAATGAGCCTGCCCCGCCATCGCCTCGCGCGTGTCGACGCCGCCGTTCTGCCACAAGGCAACGGAACAGTACTCGGTCGTGGTGTCCAGGGCCAGGATCTTCAAGCGGTAAGCGCCAATCGGGGAAGCCTTGATTCTAGCCCACAAATTGCCCGCGTCGGGCTGCCCCGGGAACGGCCTGACAGACCAGACGGGGGACTGATGAATACGTCACGCAGCCACGGAGTTGGCGCTGTTACAATATGCCGCGCGGTAGGCCGGGTTGTGGCCGCGCGGGCTGACTGGAGAAAACCCTGAAACAGATTCTCGAATACATCGAATCGTTCGCGACCGTCATCCTCGTTCTCGCCGGGATCGGAGGGATTTCATTCCACATGTTCCGGGATGATGGCTGGCTCGAAATGGCGTTCGGTAACATCTTCGAGCTGCACGTTCAGTACCCGCTCATTGCGATCCCGGTCACATTCGCCGCCATCATATTGATTCGCATGTGGCGCGAGAACCGCCTGGCGCACGGGCGGCTCAAGCAACTCCCCAATATTTTTATCTACACCCTGATGGCCACGGGGGTGTACTTCATCGGCTACTTCTGGATCAACGGCCGGCTCTAGTTGCCGCGCCGGGCCGCGCGCGCTGCCGCCGGAATAACGTTCGCCGCGACGAGCCGTTCGATGTCCGCCTCACCGTAACCCAGTTCCAGCAGCAAATCTCGGGTATGCTCGCCTACGCGCGGCAATCCACGCTGGCTGCCAAGCCGGCGCCCGTCCATTTCAAGGGGCAGGATGGGCACCTTGCTCATCATGCCGTTCGGAAGCTTCAGGGGCACGAGCCCGCCTGATGCATTGAGGTGGGGATCGTCGACCAATTCCTCGGGCCGCGTGATCGGGGCAAAGGGCAATCCGAGCCGCTCGCAGCGCCGCATCGCTTCGGCCTTGGTCAGGCCCCGAAAGACGCCAGCGACGACGGGAATGATGCGACTGCGCGCCTCCACGCGCTGCGGGTTGGTTTTGAGCCCGGGATCGGCGAGAAAGTCACGCAGCTCAAACGCCTCGCAGAAAATCTTCCACTGCGAGTCCGTCACCACGCCGACGAACATCTTTTCCCCGTCGGCGGTGTCGAACGTGTCATAGACGGCCCACGCGCGGATGCGGTCCGGCATCGGCACGGCCGGGGTTCCCGTCGCGACGCTTTCGAGCATGTGCTGCGCGACGAGGAACACATTGTTCTCGAAAAGCGCGCTCTTCACTTCCTGCCCCGCGCCAGTGCCCTTGCGCTGGTAGAGCGCCGCCAGGATCCCGATGGCCCCGAACATCCCGCCCATGACGTCGTTGACCGAAGCACCTGCGCGCAGGGGACCGTGACGCCCTCCCGTCATGTAGGCGAGCCCGCCCATCATCTGCACCACCTCGTCGAGCGCGGTGCGGTTCTCGTACGGCCCCGTGAGGAAGCCTTTGTGAGAACAGTAGATAAGGTCCGGTTTGAGCTCCTTCAGGGCCTTGTAGCCCAGTCCGAGCTTCTCCATTGCCCCTGGACGGAAATTCTCCGAGACGACGTCGGCGCTCTGGATGAGCCTGAGGACCGCCTCGCGGCCTTGCGGCGCCTTGAGATCGACTGCGAAGCTCTTCTTGTTGCGGTTGTAGGTGGGGAAAAAACCGGCACCGGACGCGACCAGCTTGCGCGTGTGATCGCCATCGAGCGGCTCGACCTTGATCACTTCCGCCCCGAGGTCGGCCAGCACGAGCCCGCACGTCGGCCCCATGACCATGTGCACGAACTCGACGACCCTCACCCCCGCCAGGGGCAGCGCTTGCCGCATAATTGCCCTCCCGAGAGGCCCGATACTACAAGCTATCCCAAAAACACGACAGCAGCGGGAAGACACGGAAGCGAACGGGAATTGTTATTGATCTGCAGCGTGCTTCCCGGCTCGGGCCTTGGTTCGTGTATTTCCGTGTGATTGCGTGGCTAATGATCTTTGGGGTCACCGAAAGCTGGAAGGATGCGTAGTGCTTTCCTGTTAGCGCTGAGGGGTCCCGCCGCGCGCCGTTGTCAATCGCTCGAGGCAATAGGAAAATCGATCAAGACCTGAGCCGACCGTCAGGTCCTTTTCCACCACGAGGAGCAACCCATGAGCAATACCATCAAACGGCATCAGACAGGACCCGTTCACTCCCGGGTTGTCGAGCACGGCAGCGTTGTCTATATCGCGGGCACGACCGCCGATAACCGGTCCGCTTCCTGCAAGGAACAGACCGAAGAAATCCTCACGAAGATCGACGCTTTCCTGGCGCTCGGTGGCACCAACAAGTCACGTTTGCTGACCGCGACCGTCTGGCTGACAGACATGCGGCAAAAAGAGCAGATGGACGCCGCCTGGAAAGCCTGGGTGGACCCCGAGAACAAGCCGGCGCGGGCATGCGTGGAATCGCGCCTTGGCACTCCCGACACGCTCGTCGAGATCATGGTCACCGCCGCCAAGTAGAACACCGAGGGGTGGAACAGGGGACCGCCGTAGAGTGTACGAGGGGCCCCGGCATTATTTTTTGCTCGGGGATCTGACCTCGCAGGCGGTCGAAGGCGGCAGGCGGTCCCTTTGCGTCTGTCTCGGGTCGCATTCCCAATTCGAGATTGGGGACCCTGCTCCACCTCGACCGCCGCCCCGCTTCAGCGGGGAGGTGGCCCCTTAGGTGGTCAAGGGGCCGACGCAATCTGCCCAGATACTCGCCAAGAACTGATCAGAGGCCGCGGCGGTGATCCGTGAGCCGATACAGACGGGCAAGGCCGAGTTAGCCGTCGGATAGCGGCTCAGGAAGTCCCTTGTTCAGTCGGCTTTGCCCCGCGCACGCGGCTCGATGTGCGCGAGCCGGGCGAGGTCGCGATGGATGCGGGCAACGCGCTCGATCTGCCCCTTTGCCGGGAAGCGCTCGTAGAAGCCCTCGACGCGAAACTCGCGCGCCTTCTCGGTCCACGGCGCAAGCCGGGCCTCCCAGCGCTGCTGCCGCCCGTCGGCCGGATCGGCATCGTCGCGGGCGAGGTCGGCGCACACGCGAATCATGGCTTTCAACGTCACCGGCTTGGTAACCATATAGTTGGGGTGGCCCCAGCCGGTGCCCCAGACCCGCTGCGCGGCCTTCAGGAAATCCCTAACGATCGCATAATACCGGTCGGCCTCGCGCGTGACATTCGACGCACGCTGGATCTTGCGCCATTCGCCGCTCACCCAGCGGTGCAGTTCGTTGAATAGCTCAGCCTGCAGGATCCACTTGTCCTGCTGGCTGCGCCCCCCAAGGCGGTTGATGCGGTACCGGAGCGGGCTGTCACCCTCGCTGTAGAGCTTCTCCACCAGGCGCGCCGCGAAGCGCCGGTCCGGATCAGCCCAGGAGATGCGCTCATAGAGATCCACGAGGTGGCTCTTGTTGATCCGCGTGGGCGTGGAATTGATGATGACGAACATCTCGGCCGCAAAGTCCTCGCTCCGGCCATCGAAGATGATGCACGGCACGTGGATGTTGCTGCCCTCGCCCGGCCGCTCGCGCAGATAGAAATGCAGCGCCGCCAGACGGTGCTGGCCGTCGATGATGAGGTACTTCGACTGAGGCTCCTGCAGGCGACCGACGCTGTGCTCGCCGTTCAGCGCCTGGAACGAGAGCTTTTCGTGCGTGAACAGCAGCACCGTGCCGGGTATCGGCGGCTGGCTCACCGCCATCTCGTAGAAGTTCTTGAGCGCCCTGACCTTCGCGCGGGACAGCTGTCGCTGGAAAGCGGCGTCGTTGTGCTCGATACGGGCGATGAACTGGGCGATCTCGTCGCTTTGCGATATGACCTGCGGCGCGATCTGCTCACCCTCCCCGTAATAGCGGCTGATGAACCTCACCTTGCCCAGGATGTCCTTCGCGGGGCAACTCGCAAAATAGAAAATGCCGTCTTTCTGTCGGATGCGCGTGGCAAACATGGCCTGGTTGTCCCGGAGTTATTCGTCTTGAGCCTGCAATACCCCCGCCCAGGGCGTCCAGGCCCGGGCAGCAAGGGGTATTTTAGCCTCTTGACGGAACTGACGCGAGGAAGCCGGCCCTCGGCTTCAGGCGGCTTGCCTGCGGCCTAATACGCCGTCATGACAGGATCGGCCGCGCCTTCGCGGCCCTGCCGCATCAGGTCTGCCGCAGCCCCATGGGCTTGAAGCGGCCTTTGAGGGCTGGGGCCGAATCGACGCTGCACCAGCCCTCGAGCACCGTTGCACGGAGATCGCGGAAATCCACCGCGAATGGCAAGTTGCCGTGTTACCGTCCAGTCGCGACAGGCCGGGTGCCAGCCCGTATAGCCCGTCGCGCACTCGCCCGCCCACAACGAAGTGGGCGTGGGCCGTCCCATGGTCAGTCCCCCGCGACAGATTCTCGCGCGGCCGGCGGCCGAATTCGGCGTAGGCCATCGCGAGCGCTCCGTCCCAGCGCCCGATCTCCAGGAGGGCGGCCCGCAATGCGCCGAGCCCTTCCGCCAGTTCATTGTGCAGCCGCGCATGAGAGTTTGACTGGTTGCTATGCGTGTCGAACCCGCCCAGCGAGGCCCTCAGCGCCGCGACGCCTGCCCGGGAGGCGGCCCCCTGCGCCGCCGTGCGGATCGCATTGCCGAAGGGCGAGCGCGCAAATGGCGTCTTGAAGCTGTGGAACTGTTCCGTATTGGTCAATGAAATGGCGTGCGTCTTGCTGCCCGCGAAAGGCTGCATCTCTGCGTTTCCGACCACGACCGCGGCGGCCGCAAACCGGGACGGCGGGACCGCGCGCGCCAAAACCGCCCGAGGTCGCGAAAGCTAGCGCCTTCGCTCGCGCCGGTAGATCTCGCGACGGGCCCGGTCAAGATCGCGATGCAAGTCGCGACGCTCTTCCTCCGTGAGCCGGCCACGGTCACCCCGTTTTCGGTCGTCACGCTCAGCGCGCCGTGCGTTGCGACTGCCTCGGCGGCTCTCATCCCGGTCCCTGTCGGCCTGCTGCGCCTGGGTCTGCAGGAATGCGCCGGAGCGCCGCCAGTCGCGGGCATCGGCCGGCGACGGCAGCGACAGCGCACTCACCACAGCAACCAGGAACAGCAGTTTCACATTGGCACCCGTCGATCAACGCCGCGTCTGGGCATCGTGAGTCTGTTTATAGATGCGTCGGTTCGCAGAGCGCAGATCCCGATAGAGGTCCCGCCGCTCGCCGCGGCTCAGACGGCCATCCGCGAGATAGGCACGCTCCTTCCGCTGGATCACGCGTTGCTCGGCGCGCAGGCGCCCTGCCTCGCGGCGTGTCAGCTCACCGGAACGCACTCCCTGCACGATACGACGGTGCTGCTTGGCCTGCAACCGGTCGATACGCGACGAAGCCCGGGATTTGGAGGGATGACCCCATTGGTTGCCGAAACGGGGATGCCCGCCATGGCTGCTGAACCGGCGCTCCGCTCCCCGGCCCCAGAATCGGCGATCGCTGCCGTGTCGCCCGAACGCATGCCCCTGGCCGCGGTAACCGAAGCGCTGATTGGCGCCCTGATATCCGAAGCGGCGCTGGCCATCATGACGCTGCCGATGGACGTCGCGCGGCACCCGGTTGAGATCTCGGTTCAGATGCCGCCGCTCGCCGGCGCTCAAGTTTCCATCAGACCGGAAGGATCGCTCTTCACGGCGGTCGGTGCGTAGCTCCCCCTGGAGGCGGCGTGTCTCGCCACGCGTCAGGTCGCCCTGCCGCGCGCCCCGCTGGATGCGGTTCTGTTGCGCGTCTTGGCGTGCATTGATGCCGCGCTCGCGCTCGGCTGCAACGGCCGGAACGGCGACCGTGCTCGCGAGCAGCGCTGTCAAGAGTGCGCTCATTACCATGCTTTTCATGTGTTCCTCCATTTCAGGTTGATGCCGGTTGCCGGCTGACTTTCATCAGCATCTGCGTCCGGCGGCGCCCCATGGATTCAGGCTTCGATACATGCTAGACCGCGCATGTAAATCGGCTGTTTCCGATCGGGGCCGGTTTGTTACAAAATGTTTCGAAGGCAGGCCGGGCCGCCGCGTCGCGTGACAAATGCCACGGCGGTCCCGCCTTCGACTCACTGCGGCCACGGAAGGTACACGTCGGGGAAGATCACGTGTATGCCCGGCGAGACCGATGCCGACTGCGTCGGATACGGGTCATAGCGATAAACGTGCTCGATTACGTGCCGCGACTCCCGCCGGTAGCCAGGGTGCCCGTGATGCTTGTGGTGCCCCTTCTTCCAGTGACGATGATGATGGCGGTCGCTATCGCGCCAGCCGCCATGGCCACCGTGCGCCAAGGCCGGCACCGAAGTAAGCAATACTGCGACGAGCGCTGCTTTGATCAAACGTTTCATTTTCAGGTCTCCTCTAAAATCCCCTGTATCCTTGAATCCTTGTTTTGTGCGCGCCCGGCGCTTTTCTCGCCGATCCGCTTGACGCCCACATTAGCTGTGCCGACGACGACATTCATTGCAGGATTCCCACTTTCTGTAACAGACTGTTGCGAGGCCAGCCGCTGCAATAAAGACTTACAATGTTGTGGCGCCGGGTGATTCGAGCGAGTACGATTAGCCCATGGCTGAAAGCAAGACAAAGATTCTCGTGGTTGACGACGATGCGCGGCTGCGCGACCTCCTCAACCGGTATCTCAGCGAGCAGGGATTCACGGTGCGTGTCGTGCATGACGCAACCGACATGAACCGGCAGCTGGCCCGCGAGCGCTACGATTTGATGATTCTGGATCTGATGCTGCCCGGCGAAGACGGTCTTTCCATCTGCCGGCGGCTGCGCGGCGGCGGAGAGAAGATGCCGATCATCATGCTCACAGCGAAAGGCGATGAAGTGGACCGAATCGTCGGGCTCGAGGTCGGCGCCGACGATTACCTGCCCAAGCCATTCAATCCGCGCGAGCTCGTGGCGCGCATCCAGGCCGTGCTGCGACGCCAGCCGCCGCCGGCCCCGCCCGGCGCACCGAGCGCCGATCACCAGATTGTAGAGTTCGGCCCCTTCCGTCTCGATCTTGGTGCGCGCGCGCTCAGCCGCGACGGCACTGAGGTGACCCTCACGACGGGGGAGTTCGCGCTGCTCAAAGTACTCACGCAGCATCCGCGCACGCCGCTCTCGCGCGACAAGCTGATGGAACTCGCCCGCGGGCGTGAATTCGGCGCATTCGACCGCTCGATCGACGTGCAGGTCTCGCGCCTCCGGAAACTCATCGAGCCGGATCCCTCCAAGCCCGCCTACATACAGACCGTGTGGGGCTTCGGCTACGTCTTTATCCCCGACGGCAGGACGGCAACTCGCGACCAGTGACCAGTAAGTTGAAAGGTCCTGCGTTCAGACTTTTTCCAGTCACCGGTCACCGGTCACCGGGCTCCGGTCGTGCTCCATCATGATATTGTGGCCACGCACGCTGCTCTGGCGCAGCGTGTTGCTCATCGCGCTGCTGCTGATCGTCGCGCACCTGGCCTGGCTCGAGATTCTTCGCGTCACCGAGCGCGAGCCGCGCGCGCATCAGGTTGCGCAGCAGATCGTGAGCATCGTCAACCTCACGCGCGCCGCGCTCATCAGCGCGCAGCCCTCGAAACGTCTGGCGCTGCTGCAAGATCTCTCCCGTCAGGAGGGCATCCAGGTCTACGTCGGCGAGCCCGAGGAGCGCATCGCCCCCCTGCCCGACCGGCCGTTTCTGAACATCGTCGAGGCCGATCTTAAGCGCCGGCTCGGCGAGGACACGCGCCTTGCCGTAAGCCGTGACGGGGTGCGCGGTACCTGGATCAGCTTCGAAATCGACGAAGACGAATACTGGGTCTTCCTGCCACGCTCGCGACTGGAGCGCCGCGACCCCCTGCGCTGGATCGGATGGGGTGCGCTGGTGCTTGCGCTATCTCTCATCGGAGCGGCCTTGATCGTCGCGCGCGTGAACCGCCCGCTGAAGGCCCTCGCCGGCGCCGCGGCGGAGGTAGGCCGCGGGGGCACCCCGCCACCGATCGCCGAGACCGGCCCCGCGGAGATCCGCACCCTCGCGGGCGCGTTCAACCAGATGACGGCAGATCTGAAGCGCGCCGATGACGAGCGCGCGCTCCTTCTCGCCGGCGTGTCTCACGACCTCCGCACGCCGCTCTCGCGTATCCGTCTCGGGATCGAGATGCTCCAGGACAAAGGGGACACCGCCCTGACCTCCGGCCTGGTGCAGGACATCGATGATATCGATGCCGCGATCAATCAGTTCCTGGACTTCGCGCGCGTGGGACAGGGCGAGGCCGTCGTCGGCGATGGCGATCTCAACGCCATCGTCCGCAGCATAGGCGAGCGCTATACGCGTGTCGGCAACTCGATCACGATGCAGCTCGCAGATCTGCCGCCTCTGCCGTTGCGCCCGCTAGCCATCCAGCGGCTGGTTTCCAACCTGATCGACAACGCGCTGCGTCACGGCAACGGCGAGGTTGAAGTCCGGACGGCAATCGAAAACGGACAAGCCGTCATCGACGTTCTCGACCGCGGCCCGGGCATCCCCGCGGAAGCCGTAGAGCGGATGATGCGGCCTTTCACGCGCATGGACAGCGCGCGCTCGGGAAGCGGCACCGGACTCGGGCTTGCGATCGTCTCGCGCATCGCCCACGTGCACGGCGGGGACGTCAGACTTACGCCGCGCGAAGGCGGGGGTCTTCACGCGCGTGTCGAGCTGCCTTTGGCGAGAAAAGCTTGAGGGGTAAGTCGCGCATCGTAGCCGATAATCCCAGAGCGAGGCGCACGATCATTAACATCTCACGATTCACGATCTTTGATTGGCATCTATCGGCGCTCATCAACGGCTAGAATTTCCTTTGATTCTGTTAGGGGCTTTTGGTCCCCAGCCGCCACGATTGCAAAACCTCGTACATCTGCGAATTGTCGAGCTGGACCGATTCGACGAGCGCGAATTCGGATACCGGCCACGCGATGGGAGCAAGCTGGCTGCGAGCGGGCGGGCGGCGCGCGTCCCGCAGCAAGGTAATGTGCGGCACGTAAGGCCGGTTGTTGAGCTGGAAACCCACGCCGCCAAGCGCCCGTTCCATCCGCTTCACCAAGGCGGTCAAACCATCCGGGCAGTCCTTGACGCCGGCCCAGACGATCCGGTTGTGGCGCCAGTAGTCCACGCGGTCGATCGTCAGCGCAAACGGCTCGCCCTCGATCGTCGCCGCGAGCGCCTCCAGGCCTTCGAGGCGCTCGTGCGCGACCGCGCCGAGGAACACGAGCGTGAGGTGGATGTTGTGGGACGGCACAAGCCGACCGCCGCACTCGCGCTGCGCCGACTGGGCAAAGTCACCCAACGCCTGCTGTACATCAGGTGCGGGCCAGGCGGCGAAAAACAGCCGGGTGCTCGACGGCGTTGCCGCCGGCGCCTTCAGGCCCGGGGCCGGGGTGTTTCGGCGTCTTCTGGATCTGCCCACGTGATGAGTGCCACTGCTTCGGCCGCGATACCCTCGCCGCGCCCCGTGAAACCGAGGCGTTCGGTGCTCTTGGCCTTGATGTTGACGAAATCCGGCAATATTCCGATGTCGGAAGCGAGATTCGCGCGCATCGCCGGTAGATGCGGCGCCAAACGCGGCGCCTGCGCAATGACCGTGGCGTCGACATTAACGACGCGCAGTCGCTCCCGTTCCAGCAGGCGACCCACCTCCCGCAGCAAGCTGCGGCTGTCGGCGTCTTTGTACCGCGGATCGGTATCCGGAAAGTGAGCGCCGATGTCGCCCAGGCCGGCTGCACCCAGCAGAGCGTCGCAAACCGCGTGGATCAGGACGTCGGCATCCGAGTGACCGGCCAGCCCCTTCTCGAACGGAACCTGCACACCGCCGATGACAAGCTTTCTGCCAGCGACCAGCGCATGCGCGTCAAAACCCTGCCCGATTCTCATCGTGTAAAAGCGACGAATTTACAATTCACAAATGCCCGCCAGAACGCCAAGGCGCCGCACAAGACAGAAAAGATTGCATCAGCGGCTCAAACCAACGCCGGTGGGAGGGCCAGGACGACGCGTCTCATACCACCGAAGAGCGGGCGTTAGCGCAAGTTTATCAGCAAGCGCAGACGAAATCCCGCATTCGGTTCAATTCCGGCCACCCCGCGGGCTCGCCTTGTGCGCGGTCAAGATTCTCGTGGTCTCGTCCTGGGTCGCGCCCGCCGTGCCCGCATCGGGGCCGCCGGGCTCTGACTGCTCAGGATCAGCTCGGCGACCTTGAGGTCCTCCGGATAGGTCACCTTCAGATTGCGGCTATCGCCCATCACCAGGCGGGGCTTGAGCCCCGCCCCCTCGATCGCCTGCGCCTCGTCCGTCGCATTAAGCGGGTCCGCCAGGCGCAGGGCCTCGATCAGCACCCGGTAGCGGAACATTTGGGGCGTTTGCGCGAGCCAGAGATGCTCGCGAGGCTCGGTCCCCGCCACGCGCAGGTCGCGGTTCGCGCGCTTGATCGTATCTGAAACCGGCACCGCCAATAGTCCTCCAATCTCGTCGCTGCCGGCCTCGACGAGGAGACGCTCGAGCGCCTCGTCGCTCAGGCACGGCCGCGCCGCGTCATGCACCAGCACCCAATCGGGAGGCTCGACCATATCGTGCGCTGCAACCAGTCCATTGAACACGCTCGCGGCGCGTGTCGCGCCGCCACAGTAGAGCGGCTCGACTTTGGCGCCGAACTCGCGCCAGTCGCAGTTCCTGAATTGCGTGTCACCCTGGGCCAGCACCACGAACACCTGCTCGATGCGCGGATGCCGGACGAGGGGCCGCAGAGCATAGTAGAGCAGCGGGTGCCCGGCAATCTCCAGGTATTGCTTGGGCACCGCCGCGCCCAGGCGCGAACCGCTACCAGCGGCGGGAATCAGGGCGTAGGCCTTCGACACAGGATAAAAGACACTGTTATTTCAGCGATTTTAGCAGCATTGTCGCGCGGGCTTTCGACACTTGAAAAAGCGCTTTCCGGGCGCATAATGAAATGCATATGCTTCACCCTGCGCCTTCGACGCGTAATCCGGCTGTCGCCGGCATGTTTTATCCCGGCAATCGCGCCGAGCTCGCGCAGTCGGTCGCGCAAATGCTGGACGCCGCCGGAAGCGTCACGCCCAAGCGGGCGGTGCCAAAGGCCATCATTGCGCCGCACGCGGGTTATATCTATTCCGGACCAATCGCAGCAAGCGTGTACTCGCTGCTCGCCCCGGCGCGCCAGACAATCAGGCGCGTGGTATTGCTCGGTCCGACGCATCGAGTTGCCGTGCGCGGACTCGCACTTCCAGGGGTTTCGGCGTTCGCAACCCCGCTTGGCGAGGTGCCGATCGACCCCGAGGCCGTTGCCGCGCTCGACGCGTTGCCACAGGTTGGAACCAGCGCCCAGGCGCATGCCCTTGAGCATTCGCTCGAGGTGCACCTTCCCTTCCTGCAGGCAGCTCTCGAGCGCTTCACCCTCGTGCCACTGGCAGTGGGACAGGCCGACGCCCGCGTCGTCGCAGAGGTGCTCGACACCCTGTGGGGCGGGCTCGAGACGCTCATCGTGGTGAGCTCCGATTTGTCGCACTACCTTCCCTACGACGACGCGCAAGCGCTGGATCGCGCGACCGCGCAAGCCATTCTCGGCCTGACGGTCGATATCTCGCACACGCAGGCCTGCGGTGCCACGCCGGTCACGGGCCTGACCTACACGGCGCGCAAGCGCGGGCTCAAACCCGAGCTCATCGATCTGCGAAACTCGGGCGACACCGCAGGTGACAAACAGCGCGTGGTGGGCTACGGCGCATTCGCGTTCTACGAGGACGAAGCGGATGGCCGATAGGTCGGGACCGATCGTGTTATCGGCCGCATCCGGTCGGGTCGTGTTGCAGTCCGACGGGCCCGCGTCCTTGCCGCAGGATGCTGGGCGGGTGCTACTGCCGGTCGCCCGCTCGGCGATTGCCAGCGAACTCGGCCTTGATCACGCCGCGAGCGAAGACTTTCCCTGGCTCAGGCAGCCGGGCGCCTGTTTCATCACGCTCACCTCGGCTGCGCGGCTGCGCGGCTGCATCGGCACGCTGCGCGCGCATCGCGCGCTCCTCGAAGACGTGAAGTCCAACGCTGTCGCGGCCGCCTTCCGCGATCCCCGCTTCAAGCCGCTGGCGCCTGATGAGTTCGCCGGCATTTCGCTCGAGATCTCGGTGCTATCCGCGCTGGAGCCGATGACCGTAGCCGACGAGCAGGACGCCGCCCAGCAGTTGCGGCCGGGCGTTGACGGGGTGGTGTTTCAGTATGGGCACCACACGGGCACGTTTCTGCCTCAAGTGTGGGAAAGTTTTGGCGACCCCGCGGAATTCCTCGCGCAACTGCGCTATAAGGCCGGCCTGCCGCCAGACTTCTGGGACAGCGACGTGAAGCTCTCGCGCTACGTGGTAACGAAATGGCGCGAAGACCAGTGACCAGTTTCCAGTTTCCAGTTTCCAGTTTCCAGTTTCCAGTTTCCAGTAATTTGACGAAATTTGAATTTTGGGTGTCTCCCGTCATGGGCCACGGTCCACAAATTTCAAGATGAACGAAAGCGAATATCCCGGCCGGTGGTGGCACATGCTCTCGGACGGTCGCATGCAGTGCGATCTATGCCCGCGCGATTGCCGGTTGCACGAAGGCCAGCGCGGCGCGTGCTTCGTGCGCATGCGAAGCGAGGATCGCATGGTCCTCACCACCTATGGCCGCTCCTCCGGGTTTTGCATCGATCCAATCGAGAAAAAGCCGCTCAACCAGTTCTACCCGGGCTCGAGCATCCTCTCCTTCGGCACCGCCGGCTGCAACCTTGCCTGCAAGTTCTGCCAGAACTGGGATATCTCCAAGTCGCGCGACATGGACCGGCTGGCGGACCAGGCCTCGCCCGATGCGATCGCGAAAGCTGCGCTTGCGGATGGCTGCAAGAGCGTTGCCTTTACGTACAACGATCCGATCATATTCGCCGAGTACGCGATGGACATCGCGGACGCCTGTCACGCGCAAGGTGTGCAGACCGTGGCCGTGACCGCGGGCTACATTCACGAGGCGCCGCGGCGCGAATTTTTCGCGAAAATGGACGCCGCGAATGTCGACCTGAAAGCGTTCACCGATGATTTCTATTACAAGCTGTGCGGGGCCCGGCTGAAGCCCGTCCTCGACACGCTCACCTATCTCAGGCACGAAACCGATGTCTGGGTCGAGATCACGACGCTGCTGATTCCGGGCAAGAACGATTCGAACGCGGAGATCGAGGCGGAGTGCAAGTGGATCCGCAAGGAGCTGGGTCCCGACGTACCGGTGCACTTCACGGCTTTCCATCCCGACTACAAGATGCCGGACATCCCGGCGACGCCGGCTGCGACGCTGCGGCGCGCGCGCGAGATCGCGCTCGGCGAAGGGCTCAACTACGTCTTCACCGGCAATGTCCACGATGAGCGGGGCGGCACGACTTACTGTCCTTCCTGCCGCACGGCACTGATCGTGCGCGACTGGTACCGGATCGAGGAGTATCGTGTCACCGCTGAAGGCAAATGCCCCGATTGCGGTGCAGTCATTGCCGGCCGCTACGGGGAATTCACCGGCCAGTTCGGGCGGCGCCGGATCCCGATTGCCATCCACACCCCAGTCTGAACGGCGTGAATAGTGAACGGCCGGCCTCTGACGTCCGCGCGCGCAAATCGATTCACCACTCACAGCTCACTGCCCACCATTCACTGTTCACCGCTCACTGCTTAGCGCTTAACGCAGTGGGTAGCGGTATAATAACGACCGGTTTTTGAAGCACTTTTGACCCGAAATGCTGCAGCTCCCACTGCCGGCGTCGGGGGAGCGTGTACGTACGCCCCCTCTCTACGGCTCATCCGATGCGCTCGCGGTGGCGCAGCTCGCCCGCGTGCGGCGGCCGCTCGTGGTCATCACAGCGGCCGCTTCCGATGCCCAGCGTTTGCGCGACGAGCTGCCCTTCTTCGACAAATCGCCCAGGATTCATCTGCTCCCGGATTGGGAGACGCTGCCCTACGATCAGCTCTCGCCCCATCATGATCTGGTATCGGAGCGGCTCGCCACGCTCTACCAGCTCATGCACGGGGAGGTCGATGTCGCCATCGTTCCGGTCACGACTGCGCTCCACCGGCTGGCTCCCGTCGAATATCTCGCGGCGCGCTCGTTCTTCTTCCGGCAGGGACAGACGCTGCAGGCGCAGGCACTGCGCGAGCAGCTGGTCACCGCGGGCTACGCCCACGTCACGCAGGTCGTGGCGCCGGGCGAGTATTGCGTGCGCGGCGGCCTGCTTGATCTCTTTCCGACGGGCAGCGCCGTGCCCTATCGCATTGAGCTCGACGACGACATCGTCGAGAGCATCCGCAGCTTCGACGTGGACACGCAGCGCTCGATCTACAAGGTCAACGAGGTGCGCCTCCTGCCGGCCCGGGAATTTCCGCTGGACGAGGAAGGACAGACCCGCTTTCGCCGCAATTTCCGCGAGACGTTCGAAGGCGATCCCTCGCGCAGCCCCGTTTACAAGAATGTGAGCAAGGGCGTCGCAAGCGCTGGCATCGAGTACTACCTGCCGCTTTTCTTCGACAAGACCGCACTCCTCACGGACTATCTTCCAGCAGACACCCTCTTTTGCGTTCAGCCCGGCCTCCAGCAGGCCATCGAGCAGTTCTGGAGCGATACGCACGCGCGCTACGCCATGCTGCGCGGAGATCGCGCCAACCCGGTGCTGCCGCCGCAGGCGCTGTTCCAGACCACCGATCAATTCTTCGGTGCCATTAAGCCCTTCGCCCGCATCGAACTCAATTCGGTTCCAAGTTCTAAGTTCCAAGTTCCAAGTTCACGGCCCGATGGCTCGCTCGATCCAATTCGAAACAATGAACCCGGAACCTTGAACCTGGAACCTGGAACGCCACTAGCGACGGCGGCGCTGCCGCCGCTGGCGGTGGAACGGCGAGCCGACGACCCTGTGCACCGCCTGCGCTCCTACCTTGCCTCATTCGAGGGTCGCGTACTGGTGCTGGCCGAGGGCGCGGGCCGGCGTGAAACGATGCTCGAATACCTTGCCCAACACGGTCTCGCGCCCGCGCTCGCGCAGGACTACACCCGGTTCGTTGAAGGACCCGAGCGCTTCATGCTCGCCATCGGTTCGCTGCACGCAGGCTTCACGCTCGATGCGCCACCGCTCTCCATCATCACGGAAAACGAGCTCTACGCGCTGCAGGCGCGGCCGCGCCGCGAGCGCGAAGGCGCAGTGCGCGCCACACCCGAGGGAATGTTGCGCGATCTCTCCGAGGTCAAGGTCGGTGATCCAGTGGTGCATGAGCAGCACGGCATCGGGCGCTACCAGGGGCTCGTCAACATGAACCTCGGTGAGGGCGAGACGGAGTTCCTGATGCTCGAGTACGCGCGCGGCGCCAAACTCTACGTTCCGGTGTCCAGCCTGCATCTCGTCAGCCGCTACAGCGGCGCCCCGGCAGAAGCGGCGCCGCTGCATGAGCTCGGCAGCGGACAGTGGGAAAAGGCGCGACGCAAGGCAGCCAGGCAGGTGCGAGACACCGCCGCCGAATTGCTCCATCTCTACGCGCAGCGCGCGGCGCGCCACGGCCACGCCTTTCAGGTGAGACCGCACGACGTGGAGGCTTTCAGCGATGGCTTCCCGTTCGAGGAAACCGCCGACCAGGCCGCCGCCATCCATGCCGTGACGGAGGACCTGGTGAGCGGCAAACCCATGGACCGGTTGATCTGCGGCGATGTTGGCTTCGGCAAGACGGAAGTGGCGCTGCGGGCCGCGTTCATCGCCGTCGCCGACGGCAAGCAGGTCGCGGTCCTCGTCCCGACCACGCTGCTTGCCGAGCAGCATTTCAACACGTTCTCCGACCGCTTTGCCGACTGGCCGGTGAGGATTGCCGAGCTCTCCCGCTTCCGCACCAACAAGGAACAGGCAGCAGCGCTGGCCGGCATTGCGGAGGGGCGGGTCGACATCGCGATCGGCACACACCGGTTGCTGCAGCGCGACGTCAAGTTCCAGAAGCTGGGACTCGTCATCGTGGACGAGGAGCATCGTTTCGGCGTGCGGCAGAAGGAACGCCTCAAGGCCCTGCGGGCCGAAGTGGACGTGCTGACGCTCACGGCAACGCCCATACCGCGCACCCTGGCAATGTCGCTCGAGGGACTGCGCGACTTCTCGGTTATCGCGACCGCCCCCGAGCGCCGGCTCGCGATCAAGACCTTCGTTCAGCGACACAACAAGGCCCTGATCCGCGAGGCAGTGCTGCGCGAGCTCAACCGCGGCGGGCAGGTCTACTTCCTGCACAACGACATCGACACCATAGGGCACGTCGGGGAATCGCTGTCGAAATTGCTGCCGGAGGCCCGCATTCTCATTGCGCATGGCCAGATGCGGGAACGAGAACTCGAGCACGTGATGCGCGACTTCTACCAGCAGCGTTTCAACGTTCTGCTCTGCACAACCATCATCGAGACCGGCATCGACGTTCCGACCGCGAATACCATCATCATCAACCGCGCCGACAGGTTCGGACTGGCGCAGCTGCACCAGCTCCGGGGCCGCGTCGGGCGCTCGCACCACCAGGCCTACGCTTATCTCTTGTTACCCGATGAAGGCGCCATCACCGGCCAGGCCCGGAAACGGCTGGAGGCGATCCAGATGATGGAGGAGCTCGGCTCGGGCTTCTTTCTCGCCATGCATGATCTCGAGATCCGGGGCGCCGGCGAGGTTCTGGGCGAATCGCAAAGCGGAGAGATGCAGGAGGTCGGGTTCAATCTTTACGTGCGCATGCTTGACAGCGCCGTGCGCTCGCTGAAGCAGGGCCACGAGCCGGATCTCGCTGCGCCGCTCGGCGTCACGACCGAGATCAATCTGCATGTGCCGGCGCTGTTGCCAGATGATTACTGCTCCGACGTGCACGAGCGGCTCGTGCTCTACAAGCGCTTCGCCAACTGCGACGACCTCGATGAGCTTGAGCGGCTGCGCGAGGAGCTGATCGACCGTTTCGGCAACCTCCCCGACCCAGCGCGCACGCTCGTGGAATGCCACCGCCTGCGCATCATGGGTCGACCACTCGGCATCGCTCGAATCGACGCCACCGACTCGGCAATACAGCTTCAATTCGTGCCGAAGCCGCCGATCGAGCCGATCAAGGTGCTGAAGCTGGTGCAGACACGCAAGAACTACCGCCTCGCCGGACAGGATCGCCTGCGCATCGAGGCCGAATTGCCCGACATGGGCGCGCGCGTCGCCGCGGTTCGCGAGGCCTTTACTGCCCTGAGCTAGAGCTCGTTTGCCAGGTCGTACTTAACCGCGGATAAACGCAGATGCACACAGATACAACGGAAAATCAAAACCGTATTCATTCGCGCGTGAATCTCGATTCACGCGTCGCAACCCTGTGATCGGCGTGTATCGGCGTTACATCGGCGGCGAATAGAGCTGTTCGGAGTTGAATGTTCCGGGTTCGGGATTTTTGTGCCAGCAGATCTGCGTTCATTTGCAGTTAAATTCCGATTCACGATTCACGATTCACGATTGACGATTGACGATTTACGATTCACGATTCACGATTGACGAATTTTGAAACCCTCCGATGAACGTCGACGAACCAGGGGGCGAAGATGGGGAAATACATCGTGGTGTTCCTGATCGGCGGCCTGCTGGGAACAGCCGCCGGATTTGCGCTTGGGATCTTCGTCTACCCTTACATCTTCCTCGCGGATATCGTCGGGATGGAAAGGGTCGAGAGCCCCGGCGCCAGAAAGGTCGTCGCGAGAGGCACATTCGTACACGCCAACCCCTCGGACCCGATCCACTACGGCAAGGGCGGCGTAACCGTCTATCAGAATCTATTGCATCTCGAGAGCGATTTCGAGGTGGGGCCGGGTCCGAAATTCCACGTGTATCTCGTGCCCGAAAAGAACGTCACGCCCTCGACCAAAGTAGAGACACTCATGTACGTCGATCTGGGCCGGTTAAAGGCCTTTAAGGGTAGCCAGAATTATCCGATACCCGCAGGCGTGGACCTTTCCCGTTACGAAACGGTCGTCATCTGGTGCGAGCAATTCAGCGTTCTCGTCTCACCGGCCGCACTCAAGCGGCTCTGACAGCGGCTTCTCGAGGTGACGGAAGGCCGCAGTTGATCGCGAATCGAACGGGAAGGTGGCAATCAGCTGCGCGACGCACCGCTCTCCCCTTTCACCGCTCGCCGCACCGAGCCATGCGCCGCCAAGCGGCCAAGAGGCACTAAAACAGTTACGAAACCACGTGGCGTGCGGAGGGCGGCAAACCATGAATTACGTAAGGCGGAAGGCAGTGAATTCAATCGAACACAACTGGACAAAAGGGCGCATCTTACCAAAGGGACTTGCGATGGGTCGGAAAGCATTTCTTGCGCGCATCATCAGGCAATCCAAGGAGAACGGGGAAAAGATACCGCATCCCGTGCGCGTGGTCGTGAGTCCCGAGAAGCAGTGGGACGGCAAATGGTTCGATGTCACGCTTACCAGCGACGGCGAAACCATTTCGGTCGCCAGCTTCAGACGCATAGAGGACGCGCGCGAGTACCGTAAACGGATCGTTGAGGCATTGAAGATCCCGGATCTCGATGCCCAAGCCCGCGGCCGCCGGGCACTCAGAAAGCGGCAAGTGATGGCAATGGAGAGAAAGAGCACCAAGGCACGCCGGTCTCCCCCGCATTAGGCTTGCATCCGGGGCTCGAACCCACGTCCACCGGCACCTGCCTGCCGTAGACCCCGCTTGTGGCGTCCCGGGGCCGGCCTCTTACTGGATAGGCCCGGATATAATCGCTGTTTTTCAAAAAAGCGGGATGCAAAGTTTCATCCAGCTTCGTGCCGGCAGCCCGCGCCCCGAAAGACGAAGTTTTTTAGGAACCCGAAATGCACATGATCCGACCCTTCGCCGGCCTGCGCCCGGCCCCCGGCCGTGCCGCCGAGGTCATCGCCCCGCCCTACGACGTGCTGTCTACCGACGAGGCACGCGCCCGAGCCGCCAAAAAGCCATGGAGCTTCCTGCACATCTCGAAGCCCGAGATCGACCTGCCCGCCGGAACCAGCCCTTACGCGCCGCAGGTCTACGCCAAGGCAGCGGAAAATCTGGGTCTCATGTTGCGCGAAGGCGTCCTCACCCGTGAGCCCGCACCGTGCTACTACGTCTATCGCATCGTCATGGGCGGGCACGCGCAACTCGGCCTCGTTGCGGCGGCCTCGGTGGCCGACTATGACAGCAATCGCATACGCAAACACGAACACACACAAACGGACAAGGAAAACGACCGCGTGCGCCAGATAGAGGCGCTCAATGCCCAGACCGGCCCGGTTATGCTCGCGTATCCCAGCGCGCAGGAAACGGATGACCTTTTGGCTCGCTGCTCGGCCGGCACGCCCGATGCAGACGCCACCGCTGACGATGGCGTTCGCCACTCCCTATGGGTGGTGCGGGACGGCGAAACCCAGGCTCGCCTGACGCGGGCCTTTGATGCCATGCCCGCCCTGTATATCGCCGATGGCCACCACCGCTCGGCGGCTGCGTCGCGCGTTGCCGCTGCCCGCCGCGCCGCCAATCCAGGACACACCGGAGAGGAAAACTACAACTACTTCCTCACGGTGATCTTCCCTCACCAGCAGATGCAGATCCTCGCCTACAACCGCGTCGTGGCCGACCTGAACGGACTGGACGCCGGCACCTTTCTGTCGCGTGTGCGGGAAAACTTTTCCGTCCAGAACAGTCCCGCGCCGGTAAAGCCGGCGAAGCGAGCGGAGTTCGGGCCCGAGCTGATTCCCGTCAACGATCCCGTGGCCCGTCTCGACGTGAGGCTCCTGTCCGACCACCTGCTCGGACCCGTTCTGGGAATCAAGGATTTGCGCCGCGACAAGCGCATCGACTACGTCGGCGGCATCCGCGGCCTGCCGGAACTGGAGAAGCGCGTAAACAGCGGCGAGATGGCTGCTGCCTTTGCCTTCTACCCCACCAGCATGGAAGACTTGATGGCAGTTTCCGAAGCAGGCGAGGTCATGCCGACGAAGTCCACCTGGTTCGAGCCTAAGCTGGCCGACGGGCTGGTCTCGCACGTGCTCGATTAAATGGTGATGAACACTGGTGATGGTTACTGTTGATAAGGGTCGACAACAGAAGCGAAGTTGCTTATCGCCATTTCTCATCACTATTAATCATCACCCCGTGTCATCACCCTTTTCGCTTGATCAGCGCACTTCGCCGCGCTCACCTGCTTCCTCCCCGACATCATCGCGAGCGGGCCGCTGCAGGCTTCTCACCAATCCGGGGAGATAAAGGCCGCGCGACAGCAGCTTCCACGCCACCATGCGCGTAATCCGCAGGATGTCCAGAACCGGCCGGAAATGGCTGCGCCGCGCCCGTTCCGGATAGATCGCCGCGACCGGCACGTCGATCAGCCGCGCTCCCCGGCGCCCTGCCTCAATCAGGATCTCGCTCTCAAATACGAACCCGGGAGCAGGCTCCGGGCGTGGCGCGCAGTCGCGCAGCTGTGCCGCAGGATAAACGCGGAAGCCCGACTGGCTGTCGGCGATTGGCTGGCCCGCTGCCCACGCGATCCAGAAATTGGCGAAGCGATTGGCAAGATACCGTCCCAGCGGAATGTTCGCGCCATCGCGCAAACGCGAACCGATCACGAGCGCTTGCGGGTCATTGCGATGAGCCGCCAGAAGGCGCGGGATGTCTTCGGGACGATGCTGGCCGTCTCCGTCCAGCGTGACGACCGCTTCCGCGCCTTCCCCAAGCGCATGATCCATGCCGCGCGCAAGGCTTGCAGACTTGCCGCTGTTGCGCTCGTTGCGCAATAGCGTCACCGCCAGTCCCTCGAGCATCCGCGAAGTGCCGTCGGTCGAGCCGTCGTCCACCACGATGAGCCACGGCACTTCGCGCAGTGTGCGCTCTACGACATCGCGAACCGTGCGCGCCTCGTTGAAGGCCGGAATGATGGCCGCGAGCTTGCTCAAACGATCACCTCCGTGCCACCGTCGCCCATGACGAACGCCGCCTTCACACGGCACCCCCCGCACCCAGCACCACCACGGCGCGGCCTCGCAGCAGCTCCCGATTCCCCGCGCGGACGTCGAATTCGTACATCAGCCGGCTTGAATCATCGAGCAGCCGCCGCGCCGTGATCACGAGGTCATCCGGGATATCGTCTAGACGCTCCACGCGGAATACGACATCACGCACGGCTGCCAGCATGCCGGGGCGCGGACCACGGGACTCGCGGAGCGCGCCATGCACGGCCATTGCCTGAGCCGCATACTCGATTCCCGACAGGGCTGGCAGCACCCCGTCCTCGCGCAGCGGATGGTCAGAATTACGATGGCTGACGGCACGGCAAGTGATGCCCTCATCGTCCACCTGCAATACCTCGTGAAGCAGGCACATCGCACCATGATGAGGAATCAGGCCAGCAATCCTCTCATGGCTCACCGCCATGGCTGCGACTCGACCTGGAGATGACACCCGTTCGCGTAGCTGATCGTGACCGTCTCCGACACGCCCCGCGCGACCGAGGCAAGCAACGGCAACGCGTGCGCCGCCGGGTTGGCGCACAGCCCCGGTGGAAGCGTTTCCGGGAAACGCGTAGCCGATACGCCCTCGCAAATGGCAACTCGCCACGCGCCGAGCGTGCTGGCCCGCGGCTCCGGGGAGAGAAGTAGCGCGGCAGCGAGCGGCTCGCCGATCTTGCGCACCGCTGCAAGGGGCTGTGGATAAGGAAGGTCGTAGACAACGAAGAGCACCGGCGTGCCGTTCACGAGCACCTGCGCCGTGGCTTCGATGAGACCCGCGGCAAACGAGCCATCGTGAGCGCACAGTGTCACCGACGGCTGCCGCGATCCCGCGCCGATACTCCAATAGCCGGCAGCTGCATTGTGCACCGAGTTATGAAAACGGGTCGGCGAGACCTCGCGCAAAGGCCTGGCAAGCGCCTCGCACATCTGATGCAAGGTCTCACCGTCGCCCGAGCTCGAAGCAAAAACCGTCGCCGCTTCAGCGGCCGTGATGCCGGCCCCATTCAGCGCCTCTTGCGCCACAGCAACGGCCCAGCGCACGGATTTCGCGCCGCGTCGACGCTCGTTTGGGGGCAGGATATGGGCCTGGGGCTGTGCCGGTGGCTCGTGCTGATATGCCCGCCGCCCACCCAGGATTTCGCGCGCGACCTGCCAGTCCGGCAGACCCGGCCCCAGCACACCCACCGCAGAGAGATAGACGCCGCTCATGCAACCTTGCCGAACAGCAGGCAGCAGTTGTTCCCGCCGAAGCCAAAGGAATTCGACAGCACATAACGCAAATCGCGCGCCTCCGGCTCCAATGCGATACGGCTCTTGAATGCCGGATCGACTTCGCGAATGTTGAGGCTGCCCGGCACATAACCCTGCTTCAGGCATTGCCCGGCAATGATCGCTTCGAGAATTCCCGCAGCGCCCAGCGTGTGGCCGGTCCAGCCCTTGGTCGAGCTGCACGGCACCGAGCGGCCGAAGATGCGATGGAGCGCTTCATCTTCGATGCGGTCATTGGCCGGTGTGCCCGTGCCATGCATATTGACGTAACCCACATCGGCCGCCACGATTCCCGCCCGGTCAAGCGCGTCCTGCATCGCCCGATACGCGCCCTCGCCATCCGGGTGCGGCGACGACATGTGATAGGCATCCGAACTTTCCCCGTAGCCGGCCAGCGTCACGCCGTCTTCCGCGCCTTCCGCGCGCTCGATCAAGGCAAAACCTGCCGCTTCTCCGATTGAAATGCCGTCGCGATGCGCGTCGCACGGGCGGCACGGCTCACGCGAAAGCAGCTCCAGCGAGGCGAACCCGTACAGCGTTGTCAAACACAGGCTGTCCACTCCCCCAACGACCGCGGCATCCACGAATCCTGCCTCGATCAGCCGCTCTGCGCTCGCGAAAACCTTTGCGCTGGATGAGCACGCGGTCGAGATGGCAACCGCGACTCCGTGCAATTCGAGATAGCGCTGGACAAAATCCGCGACGGAGTAAAGGTTGAGCGTCCGGCGCTCGTCAAACCAGTGTGGCAGAGCACCGCTCCGTGCATCACGCTCACAATAGGCCCGCTCGCATTCCCGGATGCCCGATGTGCTGGTGCCGATCAAAACCGCGATCCGATGCGCCCCATATTGGCGGCGCGCTCGCGCCACGGCCTGCTCGAATTCATCCTGACGCAGGCCAAGCTGGGCCAGGCGGTTGTTTCGGCAATCGAATTCTGACAGGCGCGCCGTGACCGGCTCACTCTCGACGCCTTCCACTCGCCCAATCCATGTGTCGAGTTCCGCGGCAGACTCCAGATCATTGTGCCGCAGGCCGCCGTGGCGCCCATGCAGCGCAAGCGACGTCGCCTCGCATCCGAGTCCGAGGGGATTCGCAGTGGCGAAACAGGTAATGACCAGCGGCTTCATGTGTGGCTCTGCAGAATACCAATCAAGTATACATACCGGCGTGCAGAAACCCTCAGGCGCGGACGGCCGGTCTGCCGGCAAGAGCAGCCGCCAGAAAAAGGGACAGGACAGAGCCCAACACGACCGTGACGCCGATTGCGTGCAGAACCGGCGTCTTTGAGAGCGCAAGGCAGCCGAAAGCCGACAATGTCGTCGCTCCGCACACCGTGAGCGAGAGCGCGGTGCGCGCGCGCTCGCTGGCATCGCGCTGCGGCCGCTCGAAGAAAAGCGCATAGTTCAGCCCGATGCCGACGACGAGAAGAAGCGATACCAGGTTGAAGAGTGAGAGCTTCTTTCCCAGCACAAGCAGCAAAGCCGCATCGATCAGCACTGCCGCGAGAACCGGCACGAGCACGCGGCCGGCGCGCGTCACGCTGCGCAAACCGGCCACCAGCAGGCCTGCAATGCACGCAAGTCCCAGCGCGACAAGACGCAGCGATTCGTTCCGGTAGCCGCTGACCAGCCCGTTGGACTCGGCCTTGAGATCGAGAAACTCGTGGCCTGCCCGTCGGGCCTCTCGGGCGAGCGCTTCTGGCGACTTCACACCATTTAGCGTCGCCAGCGCAGTCCAGCCATCCTCGCTATGAAAGAGCAAAGCGCCGATTTTCAGCTCCAGCGCGGTTCCCGAAAAATCTTTCAAATCCAGCAAGCGCCCGGCGCGCGTGCGCTCGACTGCCGCAAGGAAAGGCTCGAAGCTTCCCTTGCGGAACGGAGAATCGGCAACGGCCTCTTCCAGGTTTTTCGCGAGCGTCGTGGAGTCGGGCAACGCCATGCGACGCAATTCCTGGGTTCGCTGGCTGGGAAGATACGACGAGGGCGCGTCGAAGCCTGCGAGCCATCCGCTGGCCACGCCCTTGCGCAACCATGCGGCCGCGGCCTCGCTGGACTGCAGTGCCCCCTCGCGGCTCGCCCCGCGCGCGATCACGAGATAACGGACTCCGGGAGCGCGAAGTTCTTCGCGCAACGCGTGATCGAGGGCTTTGGCCGTCTCCGGGACCGGCGTCAGATTCGCAAGATCGTCGTCCCAAAGGCGGTCGTGTCGCGACACGAGTACGGCGAGCGCGGCAAGCGTCAACGCCGCGGCAAACCACCGGCCCAAGGTGCGGGCTTTTTCGCCACGCGCGAAGCCCGGAAACCACGGTACACGCAACTTCAGCGTGCCTGCACGCGGTGGCAGTAGCGCCGGCAGCACCCACCGCGTCGTCAATCCGGCGGCCATCACCCCGAAAATCGTGAAAATCCCGAGTTGGGCCAGCCCTTCAAAGCTCGAAAGCGCCATCGCGAGCGCCCCGAAAATGCTGGTGAGAATAGCCAGCCTCAGCGTCGGGCCAATGCGCGATAGCGTGGCCGCGAGGGTTTCGCCGCCGGCCGCCTGCGTCAAGAGGTAGCTCGGATAGTCCACGGCCTCGCCAATCAAGGTCGCGCCGAACCCGAGTGTGATGCCATGCAGCCGATCGAAACCGAGGCAGACGGCTGTAATCCCGACGATGAGGCCGGACATCACCGGCAACAGGCTTGCAGCCACGGCTCCCGCCGAACGGTGAGCGGCAGCGAGAATTGCGAAAACAAGGACCGCTGCGAGTAGCGACAGCCGCCATGCCTCCGTTTCCACGGTTTCACGGGTTTGCGCGGTAAAAACACCCGGCCCGGAAAGCAGCACTCGAGCTTGCCCGGGCTTTGCTCGGGCAAGCGCCTCCCGTATCGCTTCCATCGCACGTTGCTGTTCATTCGCGTCGAACGCCGGAGCCTTGGTTTGCGCCATCAGCAGCGCGCGTTTCCCTTCCGGGGAAAACCACACGCCGTAACGGGTGTCCGGCGCAGCTTCCGGTGTAAGCAAGCGCGCCAAGTCCCGGGCCGCGCCCGTCGGGTCTTCGGGCAGCAACTGGCGAACCAGCGCCCCCGCCGGAGACGCAAGTAACATCAGGTTCTCGCGCAAGGCTGCCTTGAGGCCCTCGGCCGAGAAGCGGCCTGCGCGCGTAGCTGGACTCAGCAGGTAGCGGTGCTCGATCAAGACTTCCTGCTCCCGCCGCACCAACGCGGCCCCGCCATTGTCGACGTACGAGAACAAGCCGCCCGCTCGCAGTTCTCGCGTCAACTCACGGCTCAAACGCGCAAGAGATGGCCCGGATTCTCCCTCCAGGGCAATCAGCATGAGCCGGGATACCGCACCCTCTCGCACCTGCCCGAGCAGGACGCGTTGGGCCGGTGTCGCAGATGGCGGCAGGAAGACAGAAAGGTCGGCGGTAATCGAGACGTGCCGGTAAAGCCATGCCCCGCAGGCCAGCAACGCCGCCAGCCATACAATTACAATTACGCGCGAACCGGCGCTCATCGAAGCTCTTCGTCGATCTCCGTCACTGTGCGGTCACCGCTCGCTTCCCGCACCTCGATGCGCGCGATACGAGCGCCGTTGCCGGAGACCGCAACTGAATCCACGTATTGGGCAAGCCCTGGCGCGCGGGGAACGAGATCGATCCGCCACTTCGCGCGCGCGCCGCTGACGCGAACCTCGTAATAGCGCTCGAGCGCCGCGAGATCGCCCGCCCGGGTCGCCCGGATACTCTCGACGAGCGCTGAAACGCCCGGCGTCTTGCTGAGCGAGGCCGCCGTCGCGCTACCGAGCGTCCGGTTCTCGATCGTCAGGCGCCCTTTATCCAGAACAATCCGCTCCTCCTGAGGCATCTCGGTGTGCCTCACGATCCGGTTGGGGCGCTGATAGGAAAGCGTTCCACTCGACACCAGCGGTTCCCTGAGCAGTGCGCTGTGTCGTGTCTCGACAAAGCGCGCTGTCGCGGTCTCGACGCCCGCGAGAAGTGCCATGAGTTCCTTCGCATCAATGCCGCCAGCGAGGGCGGCAGCAGCGAGCGCCAGACAGGCGGCCGCCAGAACCGCTTCAAATCCGGTGCGCTGCCCAGAAGTCATAGAAGTTGAACCAGTTATAGGGAGCGCGCCGCACATAATGCTCCAACCGCTCGACATACCGATCCAGCCATCGGCCCGCTGTTTCCATTCGATGTTCGCGAGGCACGAAGACACCATCAGTGAGTTTCTCGAAGTGGACCTCGTAGCGCGCCGCGCCCAGATATAGCCCGAAGAACATCACCACTGGCACGCCCAGCGCCGCCGCCAGCAGGAAAGGGGCAATCGGAAAGAGTGCTGGCGCGCCCAGAAATTCGCGCGCAAGGGCCTTGGCGCTGCCGAGCGGCCGGTCGCCGAGAATGCCGACCGGTTCGCCGCGCTCGAGGCACTCCTTGACCTTGAGCATCGTGTCAAGCTGTCCCGGCCGGATGAGCCGGTCCTGCGACTCGGGCGAAAGCCGCGCGAAAACACGGCTGGTCTTGGCTGCAGCCGGCTCGTGAATGACCGGGTTGATCGCGTATTTGCCGTTGAGCCGCGCGAGCGCCCGGAGCACCTCAAAGCTGCCCAGGTGGGAGCCGAGCAGAATACACCCGCGGCCGCCTTCGAGGATCGTTTCCAGCTCTCCGACGCCGTGCGCCGCGATCTCAAAGGGGCTGCAGTCCCCGCGTATCAGCAACACTCGGTCATGGATGGTGGTGGCAAAGGTGTGCAAATGGCGCATTACGTCCCGGGTACCGGGTTGGCGCCCTAGCACCCGCGCGAGAAACGCCTTCGACGCCCGGCGCGCGCGCGCCGATGTTGCCAGAAAATACCAGCAGATCGGGTGCAGCAACCAGCGGGTGGCGCGCCGGCCCAGCTTGACGGTGAGCCACGCGAGGAGGCCGATGGCAGCCGGGCTTCCGCGCTCTTCCGCAACGTGCCAAGCCTCGCTCATCGCACGCTTACCGTACAGTGGCCATGCTGAGGCGAAATGTACCCGCCGCAATCAATGTCGCGTCCCGAAGCACGCGAAACTTCAATGCCGAGTCGCCCTCCGGCTCGAATTCGATGTCGTAAGCCTCTCCCGGTCGAAGCGGCGCGTGGAACCTCGCTGCGGAAAGCGACGCTGGAACTCCACCGTAGGCATTGGCGGCCGCCCGCGCAACCCGCCCGAGCAGGAGCACTCCGGGGACGACTGGATTGCCGGGGAAATGTCCCGGCAGTGCCGGGTGCGAGTGGGCGATCTCGTCACGAACGCGCATCACGCACTCCGCTGCCCGCGCGCCTGCGCCGCCTCAGCGATCGCGAGCAACCCCTCCCGCGGGATCTTCCCCGTCGCCCCTCGCGGGATCGCGTCGACGATAAGCAGGGGCCGCGGGAGGAACACGGCATCGATACGCTCCCGTAAAGCGCGCAGGATTGCCGCGGCCTTCAGCTCTGGGGCAACAATCAGCGCGGCAAGCCGCGGCTGCCCCGGTGGACAGCTGTCGGGAATGAAGAATACCCCGTCGCGCACCCCCGGTAGGCGCTGTAATTCGTGATTGAGCGCTTCGAGCGAGACGCGCTTTCCGGCAATCTTCACCATGTCACTGGGCCGCCCCAGGAGGGTAAATTCCATTTCATTGGCGAGCTTGAGACGATCCGGCAGCCTGATTGGATTCGGGAGATGCCCTCCTTCGACCCACGTACCGGAGCCTCTGCGATGCAACCGCATGCCGGGCCGAACGCGCCAGCACGCGCTAGACGCCGGACGGCGCACAGCGACGGCCCCAGCTTCCGTGCAGCCGTAGATCTCGTGGACGGGCACCCCCCACACTCGCTCGGCGTCCCGCGCAAGTTCCGAGGAAAGCGGCATGGTTGCGCAAACAATTCCCGCAAGGTGCGGCAATGGCACGCGCTCTGCAACGCAGGCTCTGAGGTGCAGCGGCGTCGTGGCAAGCCAGCACCTGCCAGGCATTCCGGCGAGGGCCGCGGTCACGTCAGCCGGCAGCAAGGGAATGCCCGAATGCACCGCGGCACCGTTCTGCAACGGCATCATGACGGTCGTCTCCAGGCCGTACACGTGCTGCGCTGGCACGGTGCCGAGTATCGCGCGTGCCCCGCTCCTGTCGATGCCCAGATCGCAGAACAGGGATCTGCCATCTGAAACCAGCGAGCCCCACGTCTTGGAGTGCGCCTGAGGCCGTCCCGTGCTTCCGGACGTAAACGCAACCAATGCTTCGACATCGGCCGGAATAAGCGGCGCCTCGGAGGCACCGTCCAGCGCGCGCCATGGCGGCACCATGATCGCCGGGACGCCCGCGGGCAGGTCACCCCCGTCCGAGATGCAATAGCTGTCGGCGTGTGCGCCACAGAGATCCCGTATCGCCCCCGGCGCCCTCGAGTAAGGCAACAGGCTCACCTGCCGCGCGATCACCGCAGCCGCGAAGCCCAGCATGAAGTTCAGGCGGTCCTCGCACAGATTGAACGCGTGGCGCCGTCGCGGCAAGCTTGCCGCGACCTCAATGGCGGCAGCACAAAAACGCGCCGCGCTTATCGGTTCTCCGCCCGCCCAGCCAACGGTCGCGTTCGGCTCGAACCCGCTGATGAGTGGAAGCTCCGCCCTCAATCTCTAGCTCCCGTCCGCGTGCCGCGGAAAGATACGGTAGGTGTGCAGGCGCCGCAGCAGTTCGCCAGGACTCAAGTGACGATAGTGGCGGTAACGCAGGCGCCGGTAGAGATATTCAAGCGCGAAGAAAAGCGCGACGAGCAGATAGTTCAGGAGATTGGTGAATAGCGACCAGGCGTTCATGGAACCCCATAACGCGAGACTCACGGAAATCATTCCCATCATCGCAAAAAACACAGCCCAAAGGCCGGTCAACACGCGCGTATAACGCACCAGATCCGGCGGCAACTCGCCGCCGTGTTCGATGCGCGCAAACCGGCTTATCATTGCCTCCTGATCGGGTCGCAGAGTGATCGCAAAGATGGCGCAGAGCGCCATGTTGAGCGCGACCGGCGGCGTGAATAACAGCAAACCCGGAAACACAACGGAGAGCCCGACGCCGAGGCCAAAAGCCAGCAGCCCCAGCAATACGGCCCGAAAACCTGGATATGGGACCGACAGGAGAGCCCATGCCACCAGCCCGATTCCGCCCGCGGGCCACAGCGGATCCCGGGTCGCCGCTCCCAGATGACTCAACAGAGGATACGAGCAGCACGCGGCGATTGCGAGGACGGCCGTGGGCCGGGTCATGAATGACGTTACCGAGTGCGATGCTGAGCGATGTGCGCGCTCAGGGCGCGCAGGGAAGAGAAAATGCGCTCGTTGTTGGGATCATCCGAGCGCAGCTGGAATCCATATTTGCGAGAGACGGCAAGCGCCACCTCGAGCAGATCAATCGAGTCGAGTCCAAGGCCCTCGCCAAACAGCCGCACCTCGGGATCCAGCGCATCGGCTGGCTGGTCGAGATTGACGGCCTCAACGATCAGGCCTGCCACTTCGTTTTCAAGTTCTTTTTGCGACACCAAGCTTTGGTCCCTTGTCCCATCCGCGACGATGCCAATCGGTCACGAAACAGCGCCAGAACAAGCGGCGCGACGCTCGTCATTGATCAAACCTGCCGTCCATCGATGCCAACCGCACCGCGACCGGGTCGCCCGTTGACGGATCTGCGCGTGATTATACGGGCCACCCTCTGGACCGGCCAGTCCCGCCCGAATCCTTCGGATAAAGAAATAAGCCCGCTCGCCGCGGCTTCGCCGCCGACTACCGTGCTGGAAACCGGCAAAAACCAGGGATGAGACAGCCGTCCGGCTCCGCGCCTTCTCGCTCTGGAAAATCGCGGTTAATTCGATCGTCCCGGCGCTCCGTCTCCGCCTAGAGCAATCGAGCGTCTTCGCCTTTGCATTGGTCGGGGATTAAAGTTCTGGGCGTTGGCAGGACGCGCAATCTTCACCCGACCCACGGTAGCGTGCGCGTCTCCCCTTTTGCCTGATATGCCCGGCGCGGAACGTGGCCCGCTACCGGTTGGAACCAGTGCCCGGAAAGCGGTTCCGCTATTGCTCGCAGTCCTCGCCAGTTATGGTATCCGAAACGCGCATGATCTCCCGCTTGCCTACCCGCTCCTTCATGAGCTGATTGCCCTGCAGGAGCCAGAACGCCTTCTCGCCGGACCCGCGTGCCTCGTGAGCGGCCACATCGGCGGCAGCTGCTAATAGCACGGCTGCCGCCATGAGTGCCACGGCAACCTCGATGAATTTTCGCATTAACTTCTCCATCCTCGTCAACGACATTTCCTGAGCCTACTCAACGAAACCAGGCCGCCGCTTGATACAGATCAACAGGGCTACCATATCGGTAGCTCTTATTATTGCTCCCGTGGTTTCCGCCCTTCATCGTCGAAACGGCTGAGCGCGATTGGTCGCTTCGATTGCTTCACTGACCGGCGTTTCCGGTTGGCGTCACTATCTCGGCGCCAGCCT
>Ga0111145_1019_pt1 | contig 40636 bp, 39 predicted proteins | sample DeeMarSeWOR28_12_FD_80392 | JGI IMG/M metagenome (GOLD analysis project Ga0111145, IMG submission 80392) | Betaproteobacteria bacterium SG8_41 | reverse complement strand
ATGACGTTCCATGGCAACCAGAGAGTCTGATACAGCTCATCCGCATAGGAGACCGGCGCGCGCCCATGCGGGGTTTTCGGGACGCGGCAAGATCGTGCTGCTGAGCGTGGCCGCCCTGTTGCTCGCCACGTCGGGCGGGCACTGGGTGTACAAGCGGTGGACTCACGTCTATCTAGACGACGCGCGCGTTGACGGCGAGGTGATCACGGTTTCAAGCCGCGTATCCGGATGGGTCACCGATCTGCCGGTGATCGAGGGCGACCAGGTCAAGAAAGGGCAGTTGCTCGCCCGCGTCGACGCCCGGGATTCGGTCCTGCAGCGCGATGTTCTCGTCGCCAAGCTCAAGGCGCTCGAGAACCAGGTGGAGGCGGTGAAGGCGCAGACCGGTCAGGTCGATGAGGAAACCCTTGGCAAGTATCAGAGCGAGCGCAACCGCCTCGCGGCAGCAGAGGCAGAGGTTGCTTCGCTCGCCATTCAGCTCAAGCAGGCGCGCTACGACTATGAGCGGGCGAAGGAGCTGGCCGACGCGAAATGGGTCTCGCCCCAGGCGATGGAGCGCGCGCGCAGCACGTATCATCAGGTCCAGGAGAGCCACCGCAAGGCACAAGCCGAGGTGGCAGCCGCGCGTGGAACGCTTGCTGCGGCGGGCGGCAGCCGACGCCAGCTCGAAGTGATGCAGCACCAGCTCGACGTTCTCTCGCACCAGGCGGAAGAAATCCGCGCCGAGATCCGCCGCCGCGACGTCGACATCGCGGACCGCACCATCGTCAGCCCCGCTGACGGCAGGGTCGTAATGACATTCGTGCGCCAGGGTGAGCATGTCTCGCCGGGGCAACGCATTCTCATGTTTCACGATCCCAGCGAGATCTGGGTCGAGGCAAACGTGAAGGAAACCGAAGTTCGGTTACTCCAGCCCGGCATGAAAGCAGAGATCCGTGTCGACGCCTATCCCGGCAAGGTGTACGAGGGGGAGGTTTTCCGGGTCGGGCGAACGGCGACCAGCAAGTTCGCGCTTCTCCCCGATCCCAACCCGAGCGGAAACTTCACCAAGATCACGCAACGTCTGCCGGTGCGCATCCGTCTCGCCGAAAAGGACCCGGCGTTGCGGCCCGGCATGATGGTTGAGGTCTCGATTGCCGTCCGAAACAACTGAGGCACTGTTCCAGCGCTACGGGCCGGGCTATCGGTGGCTCGCTACCGTGACGGTGATGCTGGGCACCATCTCGGCGGTGCTCACGACAACGTCGGTTAACGTCGCCATCCCCGACATCATGGGCGCCTTCGGTATCGGACAGGACCGGGCGCAGTGGCTGTCCACCGGGGCGCTCGCGGCCATGACCGTCGGCATGCTTCTCAACGCGTGGTTGATGACGAGCTTTGGTCTGCGCCGGACCTTTATCGGGGCGCTATGCGTTTTCGTCGCCTCGCTGGCACTTGCCGGCGTAAGCCCCAACGAGTCGGTGCTCATATTCTGCCGCATCATTCAGGGTGCGGTGGCGGGCATCCTCCAGCCGCTTTCGATGTACACGCTGTTCAAGGTGTTTCCCCCCGGTCAGCGCGGAAGCGCAATGGGCTTTTTCGGCATGAGCGTGATCCTCGGGCCGGCCCTGGGGCCGACTCTGGGCGGGGTCATGATCGACCAGTTCAACTGGCGCTACATCTTCTACGTTGCGGCCCCGGTGTGCGCCATCGCAATGCTGATGGGCAGCCTTTTCCTGCCGGAGCGCGAGGAGCAGGGCGCGCGCTTGCGGTTCGACTGGCTCGGATTCGTACTGCTCGTCACCGCGCTTGCCTGCCTGCTCACGGGGCTGTCCAACGGCCAGCGCGAAGGCTGGTATTCCGATTACATCCTCGGCCTCTTTGCGATCGCGCTTCTCGCGGCGTTCAGCTTCATCGTGTGGGAGCTGCGCGCGCCGCAGCCGCTGGTCAATCTGAGAGTCCTCGCCAACGCGCAGTTCACCGGGGCGGCGACCGTGGCCTGCATCTTCGGTGCCGGGCTGTTCGGTTCGACCTATCTCGTGCCGTTGTTCGTGCAAACGGTCCAGCACCTGACACCGCTTTCTGCGGGTCTCATGCTGATGCCGGCGGGGCTGGTCATGGGCGTTCTAATGCCGTTCGCCGGTTATCTGGCCGACCGGGTTCCCGCCCGCACCCTGATCATCTCGGGCTTGTTGTGCTTCGCCATCTCGTCCTACTGGCTAGCCCAAGTCGATGCCAACATGTCGTTCTGGACCATCGCATGGTGCGTGATCATCTCGCGCCTCGGCCTGAGCCTCATCAAGCCCACGCTCAATCTCGCCGCGCTGCGCTCACTGCGGCCGGAGCTTCTCGGCCAGGGCGCGGGCATGATCAATTTTTCGCGCCAGCTCGGCGGGGCCTTCGGCGTGAACTTGCTCTCGGTTACCCTTGACCGCCGTACCTTCTTTCACAGCGACATGCTGACCAGCCTGCAGACAGCCGGCAACAGTGCCACGGCCGAGCTCTTGCGGGTGATGGAAGCAATACTGGCCCGGGCCGGCGCGCCGCCGGAGCTGCAATCAGCGGGGGCGCTCGATTATCTGGGCCGCGTCGTCTATGCCCAGGCTTACACCATGGGCTTTCGCGACAGCTTTCTCATCGTCGCGATCGTCTTCGTACTGGGATTGATTCCCGCCTGGATCATGGGACGGGAAAAGCCTGCCGCCGCTGTGTGACGCATTAAGTAAGTGGCGGCTCCCGCGCCCCGGGGGGCGGAGAACTGTCGCTCAATACCCGGCTGAGATGCTGCCGTGGCTGGCGCATGATCCTTCGACCATGGATCTTTCAATGCCCAGAAGCGCAAATAGCGGATCCTGTCTCCAGTGAGCGACAATCATTAAGTTTTTCTAAGCCATCCCTTGAGATTTCATCTTGCAACTCATGGAACCTAACCTCTCGTTTTGCATCGAATATTTGTTACCTGATGAGAGGGAAGCCCCATGAGTAATATGACAAAAAGATTTCATTATCCGACGGCCGATGAACTGCACGCGATCGAGACGGCCGCACGGCGCGCGCAAATCAAAGAGATGTTCCGCCTCGCAAGACTGGGCGCAAAGAGCGCGAGGGAATTGGTTGTGCGCGCTGCCACTGCTATCGCACGAGTGCGCCGGCGCCCCGCGACGGTCGCGCGCCACAGCGCTTAAGAGCAGCTCTCGGCCGTCCGCGGCGCGCCCAAGCTAACCTCCTCCTCCGGCTTGGGCCTCGCGGACGGCCGACCTTTTTCAGGTGATGAGAACGGGTGATGGCGGACCCTTTTAATTCAACGACGCTTCATCCCGCCATCAACATCCATCACCAGTAATCACCACGGACCGCAGGCGTCGCTGCGGGACGCCTAGAGCGTCGGGCTGCTGAATTCCCCGCCCAAGGCGACGAGCCCCCACGGCGGCAGCTGCGCGTCGGTGCTGAAGCTGAAATGGCCCGCAGCAGCCCGCGCATCGCGGAAGATGCGCTGCAACGGATACCGGTCGAAGATGCCATTGGCGCCAGCCATCTCGTGCAGCGAGTCCACGGCCTCCACGCACAGCCTCGCTGCGAGCGCGCAGTTGCGCTTGTAGCGGAGCCGCGTTTCCGTGTCCAGCGTGCCGCCGCCTTCGTAGACGCCCTGGGCCTCGGCACAATCGTTGCGCAAAAGTAGCGCTGCCGCGTCTATTTTCGCCCCGGCAGCGCTCACCCTAAGCTGCACTGTTGGGAACTCGCGCATCTTGGCGCCGGTGTAATTGGTGCTGCGCGACTTGACGTGATCGATGGTGATTTCCAGCGCGGCGCGCGCGTTCCCGACCATGCAACCGCCGATGCAATGGCCGCCAAGCGCGGTGGTGGGAATGCGGTAGTGCGGGTTGCGGTGAATTTCCAGTCCGGGCCACGAGTGTCCCTCGCGCGCGACGTACATCGACAGCACGCGGTACGCCGGCACGAACACGTCCTTGCAGCGCACCGTCTTGCTGCTCGTTGCCCGCATGCCGAGCGTGTGCCAGTCGTCGACGACCTCGTAGTCGGAGCGATGGAGCAGGCAGTAAACGTAATCGACGGGTTTGCCGCCTTCGCGCACGATGCAGGCAAGCATGCTCCAGTTGGAATGGTCGGTGCCTGAAGAAAAGTTCCATTCGCCCGAGAGCACGATGCCGCCGTCGGCCGGCGCGCCGCGGCCTTGTTGATAAGCGATGCCCGATGCGATGCCCGCGTCGGGATCCTGGCTCCAGACTTCCTCTTGCGCCTTCGGGTCCCACCACACCAGGTTGCGATGATGGGATGCGAGATTCGCGACCACCCAGCCCACTGAAATGTCCCCGCGCGCGAGCATCTCCGGGATATCGAAATAGGCGATGAAGGGCAATTCCATGCCGCCGCGGACCTTGGGCTGAAGGTAGCGCAGCATGCCGGTGCGGTTCAGCGCGTCCATCACTGCGGGCGTGAGCTTGCGGGCTTCCTCGCACTTCGGCGCCTGCTCGCGCAGGAACGGGACCAGCTCGTGCGCCCGGCGCATGGCCTCCTTGTAGCCCACGTCCGAAAACCCTGCCGCTGGTTTCGTCATGTCCATCTCTCGATCTCCCTTCACTTTCCTGCGCTTGCTCAGCAAGCCCCCGATTCTAGTCCACAAAGTGTTGACGGAAAATTGCGCCCGCGTTTGCGGCCGGATCAGGCCTCCGCTGCATACGCGACAGCGAAGCCCGCCTGAGAAAGGCGTTCCACTAACCTTTTGCGGTGATACCATAGGCGCGAATCGAGACCGCGCAAGACGGTCATCGCAGCCACTTCTGTGAGGAGCCCCGCCGGTGAAGGCGCCGCCATTTGCTTATGTCCGGGCTCGTAGCCTGGGCGAAGTCTTCGACCTGCTCGAGCACCATGGCGAAAGTGCCCGCCTGCTCGCGGGAGGGCAGAGCCTGCTCGCGTCGCTTAACATGCGGCTCGCCGCCCCCGAGCTTTTGATCGACATCACGCATATCGCGGAGCTTTCCGGCATCGAGGTGCGTGGCCGCAAGATCCGGATCGGTGCGCTCGCGACCCACGCTGAGATCCAGCGCTCGGCTGAAATCGCCAGGCATTTGCCGCTTCTCTCGCAGGCCGCCCCGCATATCGCGCACGTCGCGATTCGCAACGTCGGCACTTTCGGCGGCAGCCTCGCGCACGCCGATCCAGCTGCGGAGTGGCCTGCCTGTTGCGTCGTGCTCGACGCGCAGTTCGTGCTCCGGAGCAGAGCGGGAACACGACGCGTCGCCGCGCGAGAATTCTTTCAAGGGCTCTATGCAACAGCTTTGCGCCCGAACGAGATCCTCGCGCAAGTCGAAGTCGCCGCCACCGGAACTAACTGGCGCAGCGCGTTCGTCGAGCTTTCACGCCGGCGCGGTGATTACGCGACCGTCGGCGTGGCCGCGCTCGCTAGGAAAAGTGCACGCGGCGTGCTATCGGATCTGCGCGTGGCATTCCTTGGCGTGGGCCCGGCACCCGCGCTGGCGCGCGCGTCAATGGCGGCACTCGAGGGCAAGCGCGTCTCGGCGGACACGATCGCGGCCGCAGGCGAAGCCCTCGGCCAGGATCTCGAGCCCAGTGCCGACTTGCACGCGGCGGCAAGCACCAAGCTCCACCTCGCGCGCGTGATCACAGGCCGTGCGCTCACGGCGCTCGCCGCATGAGACGTAAAAAGGAAATTCCGCTGGAACACGCGCCGGAGATAACGGTCACGGTGAACGGCACGATCGTCACGCGCCGCGTTCCCGCGCGACGGCACCTGATAGACTTCCTGCGCGAGGAGCTGGGCCTCACTGGTTCGCACACCGGCTGCGAGCACGGCGTATGCGGGGCGTGCACCGTCCGCGTCGACGGGCGCATTGTGCGAGGCTGCCTCATGCTCGCCGTGCAGGCCGATGGCCGGCGGGTCGACACCATCGAAGGCCTGTCCGATTCGGGTGAGCTCGGCGAGCTGCAGGAGGCGTTCCACCGCCGCAACGCGCTGCAGTGCGGTTTCTGCACGCCGGGCATGCTGCTCGCCGCGCAGGACCTCGTTGCCGGTCACCCTGACGCCTCGCGCAGCGAAATCCGCGAGCATTTGTCCGGAAACTACTGCCGCTGCACTGGCTACCAGGCGATCGTCGATGCGGTTGAGGACGTGCTCGCCGCGCGGCGGAAGAGCACGTGAACCTCGACGCAAAGGAAGACGCAGAACCGGTAACAGGATGCCAAATGCTTTTTTGCCGCCGATGAACGCCGATAAAGCCAACGTCCTGAACATTGAGCCTTGTTCGATTCTTATCGGCGTTTATCTGCGTTTATCCGCGGCTACGATCTGGTTCTAATCTCGATATGGATACGACGAACAGCGGCTACGTAGGAAAAAGCGTGCCGCGCGCGAATGCGCGGCGCCTGCTCCAGGGCCGCGGCACTTACGTAGACGACCTGCGCCTGCCGCGACTCGCGCACGTGGTTTTCTTCCGCAGCCCGCACGCGCACGCCCGCTTGCGCAAGCTCGACCTCGCCGCCGCGCGCACGATGCCGGGCGTGATCGCGGTTGTGGATGGCGCGGCGCTGGCCCCCTACTGCAAGCCGTGGGTGGGCGTGCTGGGGCATCTCAAGGGCATCAAGTCGCCGCCGCAGCACGCCATCGCGATCGGGCGCGCCTGCTGGCAGGGTGAGGCGGTGGCGGCTGTGGTAGCGGAGACCCGCGAGCAGGCCGAGGACGCTCTAGAAAAAATCGAGGCGGAATGGGAGGAACTGCCCGTCGTCGTGGAAATGAAAGATGCGCTCTCCGGCCGCCGGGTCATCCACCAGGAGCTTGGAGACAACATCTGCTTCAAGCGCGAGCTCGATACCGGCGCCGTGGACGAGGCCTTCGCAAAGGCCGACATCGTGGTCGAGGAAACATATGATTTCGGGCGCCATACCGGGGTCACGCTCGAGCCGCGCTCCATCCTCGCCGACTACAACGCAGCCGAGCACACGCTTACCGTCTACCACGCCACCCAGACGCCGCACATGATGCAGGACATCTTCTCGCGGCACCTCGACATCCCCGAGGGAAACGTGCGGGTGATCGCGAAGGATGTGGGCGGCTCGTTCGGCATCAAGGTCCATGTCTACGCCGACGAGATGGCAGCCGCCGCGCTCTCCGTCATGCTGCGCCGGCCGGTGAAGTTCGTTGCTGACCGTCTGGAGTCGTTCATATCCGATATCCATGCGCGCGAGCACACGGCCACGGTGCGGCTCGCGTGCAGCAAGGAAGGCGACATCCTCGCCTTCGACCTCGACGACCTGACCGGCATAGGCCCGTACTCGGTCTATCCGCGCACCAGCGGCATCGAAGGCAATCAGGTCGTCAACCTCACCGGCGGCCCGTACAAACACCAGCAATACCGCGCGAAGATGCACGTGGTGTTCACCAACAAGAACGTCACCTGCCAATACCGAGCGGTCGGGCACCCGATCGCCGTGGCCATCACCGAGGCCATCGTGGATCTCGCCGCAGCCAAGCTCGGGATGGATCCGGCAGAGTTCCGGCGGCGCAACCTCGTTCCCGACGATGCCTATCCCTACACGTTCCCCTCGGGGCTGAAGTTCGAGAAGCTCTCGCATCACCAGGCGCTCGACCGTCTGCTCGAACTGATGGATTACAAAGCGTTGCGCACAGAGCAGGCTGCGCTGCGCGCGAAAGGCGTCTACCGCGGCATCGGGCTAGCAGCGATGATCGAGGTCACCAACCCCTCGCCCGCCTTCTACGGCGTGGGCGGCGCCCGCATTTCGTCGCAGGATGGCGCCACGCTGCGTTTCGAGCCGACCGGCACGATCACCTGCCTCGTCAGCGTCACCGAGCAGGGCCAGGGTACCGAAGGCGCGTTCGCGCAAGTCGCCGCCAGCGCGCTCGGCGTGTCCATCGACCGCGTGCGTGTGGTGACCGGGGATACGGCGGTCACGCCTTATGGGGGCGGCACGTGGGCCTCCCGCGGCGCCGGCATCGGCGGCGAGGCCGTGCTGCAGGCGGGCAAGGTGCTGCGCGAGCGCATTCTCGAGGTAGCGTCGGCGATCCTCAAGACCGACAAGAGCGAGCTCGACATCGCGAGCGACGAGATCGTGAGCAAGGTGAGCGGCGAGCCGCGCCTCGAGCTCTCCGAGCTTGGGCGCGTCGCGTACTTCCGTCCCGACACGCTGCCGATGGATTTCCAGTCCCAGCTCATGGTCACGCGCCATTACACGCCCCGCAGCTACGGCTTTACCTTCACGAACGGCATCCAGGCCTCGCTCGTCGAGGTCGACGCCGACACCGGCGCGGTGACGCTGCTCAAGCACTGGTGCGTCGAGGACTGCGGCACCGTGATCAACCCGATGCTGGTCGATGAGCAGATCCGCGGCGGCATCGCGCAAGGCATCGGTGCCGCGCTCTACGAAGAGTGCCTCTACAGTCCGGAAGGGCAGCTGCTCAACGGCAACCTTGCGGACTATCTGCTACCGATGGCGGGCGAGATGCCCGACATCATTGTCGCGCACGTAACGACGCCAACGCAGACCTCGGAACTGGGTGCGAAAGGCGCGGGCGAAGCGGGCACCGCCGGCGCGCCTGCCGCCGTGATGAATGCCATCAACGATGCGCTTGCCCCGTTCGGCGCGCGTGTGACGGCACAGCCATTCACGCCGGAGCGGATCTTGAGAGCCCTGGGCAAGGTCTCGTGACCCATGACCGTGTCACGAATGGTGAATGGTGAATGATAAATTTCGAATCATGAATAATGGTTGAGGAGTGACAACTGGCGACGGGGCTGTCCACTCACCATTCCCGCAGTTATAAGATAAAAGCAAGAAACGGTCCGATTTGACAGGCCGGAGAGCGCAGTGCAAGTATTGGCGTCCGCCGCAAACACACCGGAGGGGAGGATATGAAAATAGTGAGGACCATTGCCAGAATCCTTGCGATCCTGGCGCTCATGGCTTCGGGCAGCGCGCTCGCCCAGAAGCCGATCAAGATCGGGTTCAGCATGGCGCTGACCGGCGGTCTCGCCGGCGCGGGCAAGGCCGCCCTCATCGCCATGGAAATCTGGCGCGACGACACGAACAAGAATGGCGGACTGCTGGGCCGGCCCGTGGAGTTCGTCTATTACGACGACGCGACGCAGCCCGCGAAGGTTCCCGCGATCTATACCAAGCTTCTCGAGGTCGACAAAGTGGATCTGGTGGTCTCGAGCTACGGCACCAACGAGATCGCGCCGGCGATGCCGATCGTGATGCGCAAAAAGCTGGTCTTCCCCTCCCTGTTCGGGCTGGCGGTAAACGACGAGTTCAAATACAACCGCTACTTCCAGATCATGCCGTCAGGACCCGAGCCGAAGACGGACTGGTCAAAAGGCTTCTTCGAGCTCGCGATGGCACAGAACCCGAAGCCCAAGACCATCGCGATCGTCTCGGCAGATGCGGAGTTCTCCCTCAACGCGGCGGGGGGTGCGCGCAAGAACGCCCAGCGGCTCGGCATGAAGATCGTGTACGACAAGACCTATCCGCCATCGACCACGGACTTCACGCCAATCGTGCGTGCCATCCAGGCAACCAACCCGGACATCGTGTACGTGGGCTCGTACCCGCCGGATTCGGTAGGCATGGTCAAGGCGGCCAACGAGGTCGGCCTGGCGGCGAAGATGTTCGGCGGCAGTATGGTGGGCCTGCAGTTCGCGGCGATCCAGAAAAACCTCGGCCCGATGCTGAATGGCATCATCAACTACGACTTCTGGGTGCCGGAGCCGACTCTCGACTTCCCCGGCGTCAAGGAATTCCTGGCGAAGTACCAGGACGCGGCCAAGGGCAAGGGCGTCGACCCGCTCGGCCACTATCTGCCGCCTTACGCCTATGCCTACCTCCAGGTCCTGGGGCAGTCGGTGCAGGCGGTAAAAAGCCTCGACCAGGCCAAACTCGCCGCGCACATGCACAAGACGACTTTTGACACGGTGGTCGGCAAGGTGAAATTTGGCAGCAACGGCGAATGGGCGAAGAGCCGTGTGTTATTCGTCCAGTTCCGCGACGTCCAGCCTAACAACCTCGAGCAGTTCGCGGGCCCCGGCAAGCGCATCGTGCTGCACCCGAAGGAGTGGAAGTCGGGCGAAATCGTCTATCCGTACAAGAAGTAGCCTGCACATCAGGCAGGAGCCCGCGCAGCGGTGCTGTCGCTCGATCTCTTCGCGAACGCCATCGTCGCGGGCGTTCTGCTCGGCGGTTTTTACGCAGCCGTGGCAATCGGGCTGGCCATTGCCTTTGGCCAGCTCGACATCGTCAACATCGCCCACCCGGCGTTCGTCATTGTCGGCTCCTACATCGCCTACATCGTCAATACCCATTTCGGGCTTGACCCGGTGCTGATCGGGGTACTGGTCGCACCGGTCTTCTTCCTCGTCGGGGTTGGGATCTATCGCATCTATTACGCCGCATTCGAACGTACCGGGCAGGAATCCCTGAGCGGGCTCGCCTTCTTCTTCGGCCTGATGTTCATCATCGAGGTGGTACTGATCCTCGTCTACGGCGTGGACTATCGCCTTGTCAGAGCCGGCTACATCGGTGAGACCATTGAGGTGGGCTTCGTCGGCATCCCGCTGCGCATGCTGGTGCCGTTCGTGGTCGCCATCACATGCACGAGCGCGATCTACCTGTATCTCTCGCGGACGTTCACCGGGCGCGCGATTCTCGCGGTAGCCCAGGACCGCCTGGCACTGCAGTTGATGGGCGCCGACCCGGTGCGCATCAAGCAGTTCGCCTTCGGGCTCGCCATCGCTACGACCGCGATCGCCGGTTCACTCCTGATCATCATCGGCCCGGTTGAACCGTCGGTGGGCCGGCTCTATATCGGGCGCGTGTTTGCGATCGTCGTCCTTGGCGGCATGGGCAGCATCTCGGGAATGTTCATTGCCGCGCTGATCCTGGGCATCGTGGAGACGCTGGTGGCAACCTTTATGGGCCCGTCGTGGGCGCCGGCGGTCGCCTTTGGTCTGCTGCTGCTGACGCTGGCGGTGCGCCCTGCTGGACTTCTCGGCCGTTAGACGATGAAGATCAGCGCTTTCTGGATCTGCATCGCTGTCATCTTTTTGGGCGGCCTCGCGTTCACCGAGGTGGCGACCAACGAGTACTACTTCACCGCTCTTTACGTAATCCTGCAGGCGACCATCATGGCGATCGCCTGGAACATTCTGGGCGGATTCACCGGCTACGTGAACTTTGGCAGCGCGGCGTTTTTCGCCGTGGGCGCGTACACGGCCATCGCGCTCGACAAGGCGCTGGGCCTGCCACTGCCGCTGTTGATCGTCGCCGCGGCCGTGGTGTGCGGCCTCATCGGCCTGGGGGTGGGCTACCTCACCTTGCGCCTCAAGGGCGTCTATTTTGCGATCGCCACACTGGCGATGGCCATCGTGCTCGAAACGCTGGTGACCAACTGGACCTACGTGGGCGGTGCGCGAGGCGCCTACATCCTTACCCCGGAAAACCACCTCTGGTTCGACAGCTACATCCAGATGCTCTTCATGCTGATGCTCGTGCTGACACTGGGCTCAGTGGCGATTTCCCGCAAGCTCAACTCCTCGCGCCTGGGCCGCGGGCTTGCCGCGATTCGTGACGACGAAGTCGCGGCCGAGTGCGCGGGCGTGCCGACGCTGCGCCTTAAGCTCATCTCGACCACCGTGATGGGCGCCATGATGGGCGTCGCAGGCGCGCCCTACCCGTTCTTTGTCACTTTCGTCGATCCGGTCTCGGCGTTCAATCTCTTCGTCGCCGTGAACGCAATCGCCATGCCGATGATCGGGGGCACGGCGCACTGGATCGGCCCCGTGATCGGCGCCCTGCTGGTGGGCTCGATGCAGGAGATCATCACGGTCAACGTGTCCTCGGAGTTGAACGTGCTCATCGTCGGCGTCATGCTGGTCCTGTTCATCAGTCTCGCGCCCCAGGGCATCGTCGGGCTGGTGCAGAAGCACGTCCTGAGGCGCCGGCGGTGAGCTCCGCTGTTCTCCAGGTGACGGGCCTCACGAAGCGCTTCGGCGGCTTCGTGGCACTGCAGGGCATCGACCTTCACTTGAGCAGCGGAGAGCGCCTCGGGCTGATCGGCCCCAACGGCTCGGGCAAGACGACCCTCATCAACTGCGTCTCCGGGGCGCTCTACAATGACGAAGGCACGATCGTCTTCGAAAATGAGGACATCACCCGCACCCCGCCCCACCAGCGCGCGCGTCTGGGCCTTGCACGCAGCTTCCAGATCCCCAAGCCTTTTCACAGCATGACGGTCCTCGAAAACCTGCGGGTTCCGCTCGAATACGCCGCATGGTCACGCTCGGAGCACCGCCATATCGTGGATGAGGCGATGGCGGTGCTGGAGATGATCGGCCTCAAACACCGCGCCAATGTGAATTCCGCCGCGCTGACGCAGGTAGAGATGCGCAAGCTCGAGCTCGCGCGAGCGCTCGCCGCAAAGCCCAGGTTGCTGGTATCGGACGAAGCGATGGCCGGCCTCTCTGGCTCGGAAGTCGATGAGATCCTGGAGATCCTCCTCGCCCTCAACGCGCGCGGCGTTGCGGTGATCATGATCGAGCACGTCATGCGCGCGGTGATGAAGTTCTCCGAACGCATCGTCGTGCTGGTTGCCGGCCGCAAGATCGCCGATGGCGACCCGCAGGCGGTCGTCGCGAACGAGGAAGTGATAAAGGCCTACCTTGGCGAGTAAGGCCGTGACCGGTAAAGCGAGTTAAGCCACGATTCACGTTTCACGATTGACGATTCACGAACAGACAAATGGCTTGCAGCATACGTGTCGATGAAGTGAGCGCCGGCTACGGCGCGGTGCAGGTGCTGGAATCGCTTTCGCTCTCGGTCAATGACGGAGAGACAGTGGCGCTCCTCGGCACCAACGGCAACGGCAAGAGCACGCTCATGAAATGCATCATGGGCATCGTGCGGCCGACCGCCGGGCGTATCACCGCGGTAATCGACGATGTCGAGCACGATCTCTTCGGCAAGGCGCCCGAGCAGATCGTCGATCTTGGCATCGCGCTCGTGCCCGAGGGGCGGCGGCTGTTTCCGAAGCTCACCGTCGAGGAGAACCTGCTGCTCGGCGCCTACCGCAGCGCGGCGCGTGAACGCATCCCCTACAACCAGGCATTCTGCTTCCACGCTTTTCCGCGGCTCGCGGAGCGCCGCCGCCAGCTCGCGGGCAGCCTCAGCGGCGGCGAACAGCAGATGCTCGCGCTCGCCCGCTCGCTGATGACCGCGCCCAAGATTTTGCTGATCGATGAGCCTTCGGTCGGTCTGGCGCCGATTCTCGTCAAGACCACCATCGACAAGATTCTGGAGCTGAAGGAGCGCTTCGGACTGACGGTGCTCATGGCTGAGCAGAACTTCCACCAGGCAATCCGCATCGCCGACCGCGGCTACGTGATTGTCCACGGCCGCATCGAATACGAGGGCGCCTCGCGCGCCGACCTTGCTGACAACGAGCTGGTCCACCGGCTCTACATGGGGCTGTAGGCGCCCGCTGCGGGCTGCCACCCGGCATCGGCCGCGACTGCATGCCACGCGCCCTCATCGTCGGCGGCTCACTTGGCGGGCTTCTCGCCGGCAATCTGCTGCTTCGGGCTGGCTGGGATGTCGAGGTCTTCGAGCAATCCGGAGAGGCGCTCTCCGGGCGCGGTGCGGGTATCATTTCGCATCCCGAGCTCTACGAGGCGTTGCGGGCCATCGGCATTCCGCTGGACGAGGGTTACGGGATCGACATCCCCCTGCGCATCACCTACGACCGCGCAGGCGCCATGATCGCGACGCTGAGCTCGCAGCAGGTCTTCACGAGCTGGGGCCGGCTCTACCAGCTGCTGTCCTCGGTATTTCCGCCCGAGCGCTATCACTTCGGCCATGCATTCACTCGCTACAGTGAAAGCACGGCCGGCATCACCGCCCACTTCGCGAATGGCGAGGCAGCGCGTGGCGATTTCCTGATCGGCGCCGACGGCGTCCGCTCGGGCGTTCGCGCGCAGTTCGCGCCCGCCGTGCGCCCATGCTATGCGGGCTATGTCGGGTGGCGGGGCCTCGCCGACGAGAACGCCGTCTCGCGCGAGGCGCACCGCGAGCTCTTCGACAAATTCGCGTTCTGCCTGCCGCCGCGCGAGATGATGCTGTGCTACCCGATCGCGGGTTTCACCAACTCGACGCGCCCGGGCGAGCGCTGCTTCAACATCGTGTGGTACCGCCCGACCGAGGAAACGCGTGAGCTGCCGCAGTTGTGCACGGACATCAACGGTCGGCACCACGAGCTGTCGATTCCACCGCCGCTGATCCGGCCCGAGGTGCTGGCGGAGCTAAGCGCTGCGGCCAACGCACTGCTCGCACCGCATCTCGCCGAGGTGGTGCGGCACACGCGCCAGGCCTTTTTCCAGCCGATCTTCGACGTCGAGTCAACCTGCATGGCGGCGGGCCGGGTCGCGCTCCTCGGCGACGCCGCCTTCGTCGCGCGCCCTCACTGCGGCATGGGCGTGACCAAGGCCGCGGGCGACGCCATGGCTCTCGTCAGTTTTCTGCGGGAGACGGAGCGCGATGTCACGCTGGCGCTGGCGCGTTATGATCAGCTGCGACGGCGATTCGGCGCCGCCGTTGTCGCCCACGCACGCGAGCTCGGCTCCTGGCTGCAGGGCACGGACACGCCCGAGGCAAGGCGCCACCACACACCGGAGGCGGCCATGGCCGAGATCGCGATTGCGCGGGACTACGTGTGAAGGACGCGCCAGCGGCCGGCGTGATCAGGCATTCCCTGCGCGCGGGAGCAGGCCGCCGCTGTCGATCATTTTTGCGAAAGCGGGCCCCGTGATGCCGGCCTCCGCGGCAATCGCTTCGGTGTGCTCCCCGAGATGGGGAGTCCCGTCCTTCAACGGCGGCTTCATACGGGAAAACCGGGCGGGGAACGCGCGGACCCGCGTCTTGCCGCCCCCGCGCATCGCGACCTCCTTGACGATTCCGAGCGCGGCAGTCTGCGGGTGCGCCATCGTCTCATCCGAACTCACGTAGGCGGCGGCATTGCCCGCATGCTTGCGGATCAAGGAAACCAGCGCCTCGGCCGGAAAGCGCGCAAACTCTTTCTCGTACTCTTCGCGCAGCTCGTGCACTCTGATGCCGTGTCCGGTCGTTGTGCGACCGGTCTTGTCGAAACGCGGATCGTCGAGAAAACGGGTGAGACCGGCCTCCTGCGCGAAGTCGACCCAGCCTGCCCGGCCCTCGGCGCCCACTGAGCCGCCGAACGCAAAAAAGATCGGCTTGTCGGCGGTCTTCCAGCCGCGTTCGGGCGGATTGTTCGCGCCGCCCACGCGCGGCCCCGAATACACGTCGGGGTCGGACTGCGCCGCGAGGTGAATGCTTTTCATCGACAACAGCGAATTCAGCAGCGAGAGATCGACGCGCTGGCCGCGGCCGTCGCGATTGCGCCGGTAGAGCGCGGCCATTACCGCCTGCGCGGCAAAGATGCCCGTGCCCGTGGAAGCGACATCCGCGCCGAGCCTGAGTGGCGGCTGCTCCTGCGTGCCGAGGTAGCGCGTGTATCCAGCCATCGCCTGTGTGGTCAGCTCCGACCCGCGCTGCCGCGCCATCGGGCCTTTGCGGCCGAGCGGGCTGATGTGCACCGAGACGAGGCGGGGATTGTCGGCGTAGATCTCCTCGCTCACTGCTCCGATACCAAGCCGCTCGAGCTCGTCCGCAGCGCGGTCCGTGATGAACACATCCGCCGAGGCCAGCAGCGCGCGCAGCAGAGGCGCGGCCTCTTCCGGCCGGTGGCCCAGCGCAAGCGAACGCTTGCCGCGATTAAGATGGAAGAACGACGCGCTCATGCCGTCCTGCGCCATCGCAGGAACGGCCTCGCGCATCCAGTCCCCGTCGGCGGTCTCGATCTTGATGACCGCGGCGCCGAGATCGGCGAGGCGCGTTGCGGCCAGCGGGCCGGCGGCGCCTTCGGCAAACTCGACGATCTTCACGCCATCAAGCATCACTGCGCCCCGCTCGTCCCGATGCAGCCACAGTCGGAAGGCCAGCCAGAATCTCTTCCGAGTTCTCTCCGGGTGTTGCCGGAGGCCGGACCACGCAGGGCGTCCGGGAGAAATGCCACGGCACGCCGCCGACGGAGATCTCTCCCCAGTGCAGCGTGTCGAGGCGCGCGATCATCTCGTTGTCGATCACCTGGGCGTGGTGACGGAAGGTCTCGAAATCGTGCGCCAGGCCGGCGGCGACGCCGTGGCGCTGCAGCACGCGCAGCCACCAGATCGCCGGCCGAGACTGCAGAACCGGTTCGATCGCCGCATCGAGCGCTTCGCGGTTTTCCACGCGCGACTGGTTCGTCAGAAAGCGGGGGTCAGCCGCGAGCGTCGGCTGCTCGATTGCGGCGCAGAACTTGCTCCATTCATGGTCGCTGTGCACTGTCAGAAAAATGTAACGGTCCAACGCTGCGTAGGCGCGGTCCGGCGCGAGCGCCGGTGACGCGCTGCCGCGCGGGACGGGCACGAGCCCCGCGCCTAGCAGCTCGGCAATCCGGGTGTACTGGATTTCCAGCGCGGCCTCGAGCATCGAAATCTCCACCTTCTGCCCTGCGCCGGTCTGCTCGCGCTCAAGCAACGCCGCGAGGATCGCCTCGGTGGCGACCGCGGCAGTGGTAAGGTCGATAAACCCGGTAAAGCGAAATGCCTCCACCCCTTCGCCGGGGGCGCCGTTGGCACGGGCGAATCCCGAGAAGGCCTGCATGATCGGGTCGGCGCATCCGGCTTTCGACAGCGGACCGGTTTCGCCAAAGCCCGAGATCGAGCAATAGATCAGCCTCGGGCTGACGGCGCGCACCGACTCGTAGTCCAGCTTGAGCCGCTCGATCACACCGCCGCGGAAGTTCTGCACGAAAACGTCGCAGGTGCCGAGCAGCGCGAGCGCCGCTGCGCGGTCATCGCTGCGTTTCAGATCCAGCGTCATGTTCTTCTTGTTCACGTTCATGGAGATGAAGTTGGTGCCCATCCCCTTCTGCGTCGGCATGACCCAGCGCGTGCCGTCGCCCGCTGGCGGCTCCACCTTGATGACCTCGGCGCCGAGCATGCCGAGCAGCGCGCCGGTCCATGGCCCCGCGGCCATGATGCTCACGTCCAGCACGCGAATACCGGCGAGAGGGCCCCCCGCGCCTCGCTCTTTGCCCGGCATCTTTGGCCCTTCGCAGTTCACAGCGCGCGCAACGATTCCACGACCTTGCGCTCCACCACGATACCTTCCTTTCGCCGGCGCTCGCGCTCGCGCCTCGCCCGCTCGGACGGAATGCGGATCTCGTCCACGCCCGGCTGCCGCGGTGTCGCCTTAATCTGGCGCACGTATTCGGACATCTGGTGCGGGAACTCGCCGCCCGGCAGCATCACGTTCGGGTCGACCACCCAGAAAAGGAACCCATAATCGCGCACCTGACCTTTCCCCAGGGCCGCGCCCGCGAGCAATCCCAGCGCCTGAATTGCGAAGGAGAGCCCGTAGCCCTTGTGGCCGCCGAAGGGTGCAACCCCGCCCTTCAGCACGGCGGTGGCATCGCGCGACGGGTTCCCATGCTCATCGAAGCCGACGCCCTGAGGCAGGGGTTCCCTGAGATGCGCGTGCAGCATCACCTCGCCCCACATGAACGAAGCGGTGCCCATGTCGAAGATCACCGGCCCTTCGTCCGAAGGAAACCCGAAGCAGATCGGGTTGGTGCCGAGCATCGGCCGTGCGCCCCCCGGCGGCAGCACGCGCGGATACGCGCTCGAGGCGTGGAATGCGACAAGCCCTTCGCGGACAATCTTCTCGACGAAATATGCGTTGCGGCCGCTGTAATAGCTGTTGTAGGCCCCGACCGACGCCATCCCGGCCGTGCGCGCCTTTCGAATCGCCACTTCCGCGGCCCGATACGCCGCGATGTAGCCGACATTGTTGCCGCCGTCGAGCAGCGCGGATACCGGCGTCTCGTGCACGACGCGCACGGGCGTTCGGTTGCTCCGCGTCTTCTCATCGCCGGCAATTGCGAGAATGCGCGGCAATCCAGCGAAGCGGTAGCCGCACAGAGAATTGTCGACCAACTGGTCGACAATGATGGCCGCGTCTTCGCCGCCGTATCCGACGCGCTCGAGCGCGCTGCGGCCAAGCTCGGTCGCCTCGGCCACGCTCAAACGCACCGTCTCGGGCGTGTCGGCGTCGAGGAGCGCGCCGCCCGCCTGTGTGTCCGCCCCCATGATCATTTACCCGCCGATGCCGGCCTGAACTGCAACAGCGTGATCTCGTCGGTAACATCCTCGTATGCTGCCTCGACCGGCATGCCGATCCGGATCGCATCGAGAGCGCAGTCGAGCAGGTTTGTCGTGAGCCGCGGGCCTTCCTCCAGCTGCACCTGCACGACCGCGTAGGGAACGCGCTTCTCGAACCAGGGCGTCCACGCCTTGTGATAGACGACGTAGTTGTGCAGCGTGCCGCGCCCGCTCATGGGCGACCACGCGAAATCCATCGAGAAGCAGAACGGGCAGGCAGGCCCGATCGGGTACCAGGCCTTGCCGCATGAGTTGCAGCGCTGCAACTTGAGCTGACGCTGCTTCGCCGCCTCCCAGAAGGGAATTTCTTCCGGGTAGATGACGGGCAGGTAGCGTCCGGTGCGGTCGTCCTTGACTTTAAGCGAGGGCTGCATCGGTATCACCTCCGGAAGATGACGGATTCACCGAGGAAACTGCCGTACTGGATGATGTTGGCGTCCTTGACCTGGCGCTCGCCGCACTCGTGGCGCAGCTGCCGCACCGCCTCGATGAACAGGTTCCAGCCAATGACGTGCCCCTCGGACAGCAGTCCGCCAGACGTATTGATGGGCAGCTCGCCACCGATCTCGATGCGCCCGCCCTTCACGAATTCGCGCGCCTCGCCGGGACCGCAGAAGCCGAAGCGCTCGAGCCCGAACAGGACGAGCGGGCTGAACGCGTCATAGGTGATCAGCGCATCAACGTCCTTGCTGGTGATGCCCGCCATCTCGTAGGCATAAAGGTCTTCTTTCGTCGGCGTGTATTTGTAAACTTCCTGCTGCGCGACGCCCAGCCCGGGCAGCGTCAGGTTATGAAACTGCCGCCCGGCGTGCACACCCTGCATGCCTGAGACGTAAACCGGCGGCTTGCGGCAGTCGCGCGCGCGCTCGGCCGAAGTGATGATCAGGCAGGCGCCACCGTCGTTGTTCTGGCAGCAGTCGAACAGGCGCAGCGGCTCGATGATCCAGCGCGACTTCAGGTAATCCTCGATACTCATCGGGTCGCTGCGCACCGAGAGCGGATTGAGACGGGCATGTTTGCGAAAAGCAACCGCAATCGGCGCGAGGTCCGCGTTGCTGCCGCCATACATGTGAAAGTAGCGCTGCGCGGCGATCGCCGCGCCGAAAACCGGACCCAGCGCACCGTAGGCCGGGCTTTCCCCGTGCGGGCCGAGGCCTTGGCGCCACATCTCGAAGTCGGCCGTCTGTCCGTACGCCTTGCGCCGGCGGCCGTGCACGATAGCTACCGCCTTGGCCATGCCGGTGGCCACCGCCAGCGCGGCGTGCTGCAGCATCGGCGCGACGAACCGGCCGTGGCTCCATCCCTGGTAGGAATAGCGAACGTCCGTTCCGACGGCCTCGAGAAAACGGTCGTAGTCGGAACCGAAGGACAGCATGATGATGCCGTCGACGTCCCCGCGCTTCATCCCGGCATCATCGAGTGCCAGCTGATAAGCCTCGACAGCCAGCGAGAGCGGCGTGCGCTCCGGATACTCGCCGATGAGCAGTCCCGTGCCGCACACGGCGGTCCTGTCGCGAAGGGCTCGTGCGACCTCAGTCATTCCCGCGCTCCCGAGTTTGAAGTGGCCCGCTGGCGGACGGCAACGCCAGGCGCCGGAAGGCGGTCCGGCGCCGCGCGCACTCGCACAGGGGTCAGCCAGATGGTAAGCAGCAACTTTACTGGTGTCAAATAACAATTGACCCCGAGGCGCCTGTTTGGTTAGTCTGGCTGGCACCAGCATGGGAACGATCCGCAACAGCGAACGCACGCGACGCCGCGTGCTCGATGCCGCGACCCTGGAATTCTCCGAGCGCGGGTTCGACGGCGCGCGCCTCTCGGAAATCGCCCGCCGCGCGCGCGTCAGCAAGCAGCTGATCCACCACCACTTCCGCAGCAAGGACGCGCTGTTCAACGCCGTGCACGACATAAAATTCCGCCCGGAGGTCGAATGGGACGAGCCGCTCCCGGAGAACCCGTCGCGCCTGTTTGCCGAGCGTTTCAGGATGCGGGCGAGGGATCTCGCCTACATCCGTTTCCTCACCTGGGAAGCAGCGGGCAGAAGAAAGAATTCAATCCCCGGCGAAGAGGCGCGCCGGCGCCGCATCGCGCAATACGGCGCCGGGCTCCGTCTCATGCAGGCGGAAGGCAAGCTGCCACGCGAAATGGATTACAGGATGATTCAGCTTGCCATCCTCTCGCTCGCGACTTATCCGATGGCGTTCCAGCAGATTACCCGCCTCGTCACCGGGCGCGCCAGTACCGACCCGGCTTTCCAGCGCGACTGGCTTGCGTTCCTGGACAAGCTCGGGGTAAGACTATTTGCGGTGCCGCCGCCCGGAAAGGGGCGCACCAGGTCAGCGCAACGAGCCTGATGAACGTCGCGCCAAAGAATGATCGCGCGCGTGTCGCGGCGGACCGATTGCCTCATGAATACCCAAAATCCTTGCACGAGGCTGCGGGCACAGATGCGGCGGGGCGCGCATGTTTTGCCTGTCGTGCAATACGTAGTAAAGTGGCACCGAACTTGCGGGCAAATAAAAAAACTGCGGGTCAAACCAGGCTCTCACGCGGGAATTCGGTGTCGATTGCCGGGCCCGTCGTCGTCAATTGATAGGAGGAAATGATGCATTCCGTTCTCAGCCGTAGTGGTGCAGCCGTCGCGTCGATTCTCTTGGCGCTCTCGTGCGCGAGCGCCTTCGCGCAATCGTTCCCGACCAAGCCGGTGCGCCTCATCCTTCCGTTCCCGCCTGGCGGGCCGAGCGACATCCAGGGACGCGCGCTGGCCCAGCAACTGAGCGTGCAGTTCGGGCAGACCGTCATTTCGGACAACCGCCCCGGCGTCGGCGGAAATTTCGGCCTCGAGGTCGCGTCCAAGGCACCGGCCGACGGCTACACGATCGTGCTCTCCTCGCCGACCGTGGCCATCAGCCCATCGCTCTACAAACGCCTGAACTACAACGCCGACAAGGACCTCGCCCCGGTTGCGCGGATGACCACCATCGAGAATGTGCTGGTCGTGCACCCCTCGGTGCCAGCAAATTCATTGAAGGAATTTGTGGCACTGGCGCGGTCCTATCGCGGCGGGCTCAACTTCGGCTCCGGCGGTGCCGGGACCACCAATCATCTCGCCAACGAGATGCTCCAGCACATTGCCAAGATCAAGATGGTCCACGTCCCGTACAAGGGCGCAACACGCGCGGCGCTGGCGTTGATCTCCGGAGAGGTGGACGAGGTGGTCGTTTCGGTTCCATCGGTCATGCCCTACATCAAGGCCGGTAAAGTCCGTCCGCTCGCGGTGCTTTCGCGCGAGCGCGTGCCGCAGCTGCCAAACGTGCCAACGGGCATCGAATCCGGTTACAAGGGCCTCGCCATATCGATCTGGTACGGCATTTTTGCGCCAGCCGGCACGCCGCGCGACATCGTGATGCGCCTGAACCAGGAAATCACCAAAGCGCTTAATTCCCCCGCTTTGAAAAAACGGCTGGTGAATCTCGGAATCGAGCCATGGCCGGGGTCGCCCGAAGAGTTTTCAAGTCTCGTGCGCAGCGAAAGAGAGCGCTTCGCGCAGCTGATCAAGTCGGCGGGCATCAAGAAACGCTGATCGCCTTGCCTCGGGTCACGCTGGATGACCGCCACGATCCCGGCCGGCGCAGCCGATGCGGCATGCGGCCGGGCTGCGCCTGCCGAACCCGCGTCGGGCGCTCCCGGTCGGCGATAGCACCCGGTCTGGGCCAGCCCTGCAAGAATGTGTCGCGCGCTGTCCCTGACATGACTTCTGTTTTTGCACCGGCAACGCTATGGCAGCTTCCCAACGCAAAATCATCACCGGCCCCGGCGCCTGGATCGGGCCGGAGATTCAGCATGACGACTCCTGGATCTACCGCGTAGACGCGGCAGCCGCGGAGGAGATCGCGGCGGCGCTTGCGCACGTGAAACGCCTCGGCGCGAAAATTCCGTTCACGGCTGACGCCTTTCCCCTGCCGCGCCTGTCCGGCGAGCTCGACCGCATCCTCGAAGAAGTCGAAAAGGGGCGCGGCTTCATGCTGATGCGCGGCATCCCGCGCCATCGCTACACCGACGAGGAATGCGAGCTGATCTACTGGGGTATCGGCGTGCATTTCGGCACGCCAGTGTCGCAGAATACGCGCGGCCATCTTCTGGGTCACGTGCGCGACGAAGGCCGGATTCAGGCCGACCCGAACGCGCGTGCCTACCAGACCAGCCAACGCATGGATTTCCACACCGACATGCTGCCCATCGATTTGCTCGGGTTGTTTTGCCTGCGCACCGCGAAATCAGGGGGCGCAAGCAAGCTCGTGAGCGCGCTTACCATACACAATGTGTTGCGCGACGAGCGTCCCGATCTGCTGGAGGCGCTCTACGGCATGTTCCATGTCGATTGGCGCGGCGAGGAGCCCGCTGGCGAACCACCCTGCTTTACGCTGCCCATGTTCAGCGAGCGTGACGGCCAGGTGACTGCGCGGATCAACAGCCTGCCCTATTACGATTCCGCCGCCCGTCATGGCGAGCAGTACCGCCCCGCGCCCATCCAGCGCGAGGCTCTCGAAAAGGTTCAGGAAATCGCCAACCGGCCGGAGTTGATGCTCAGTATGGATTTTCGGGAAGGCGACATTCAGCTTCTCAACAACCACACCCTGCTGCACGCGCGAGAAGCCTACGAGGACTACCCGGAACCCGGGCGCGAGCGGCACCTGCTGCGCATGTGGATCGCCGTTTCCGAAGAGCGCCGCCGCCCGCTCGCCGATTCTCTCGCGAGCCGCTATCGCTGGGTGCAGAAGGGCGGCATTCCGCCCAAGTCCGCAACGAGGTGATGAGTACTGGTGACGAATACTGGTGATGAGTACCGGTGATAGGTGCTGCCAGCAGCGCCAAGGCGGGCGCGTCTTCACTTACCTTTGCCGGCGCCGTTCATCACCATTTTTCATCACCATTATTCATCACCATTATTCATCACCAGTTCCCCCTCAGTGAAGCTGGGACCCCGCCGGCCGCGATGTCTGGTAGAACTGCAGGCTGATGCTCGACTCGGCACGAGCGGCGCGATCTCCAAGCTTTACCGGCTCAGCTAGCGCGGCCTGGATCTTCTGCTTCACCCGCTCCGCGTTTTCCGGCATCGCGAGATCTTCGAGGATCACGGCGAACTTCTCGTAATCGATCCGGGCGACGGTATCCGTTTCCCGCACGCAGCCCGTGATCCGCGCGGCGATCTGCTTGAGCGTCTCTTCAGCCTCCTGCTCGCTCAACGCGCCCGCGGCTACGTTCGCCGCGAGCGGCAGATCGATGGACATGACCGCGAACATCTTCTTGTTCCGGCCCGCCCGCGCCCGGGCCATGGCGAAGCGCACGCCATAGGCGCCGCCGCTCAGCAAGCCGGTAAGCGGATCGTAGATGGCAGAAGCCGGTGGCTGCGGGTGCCGGCTGCCGAGGTTGGAGAGCTTGCGGACCTCCCGCACGAGCCACCGGATGTCAGTCTGTGCCTGCGGCGGATAGGTCGGTATGCGGTCCTCGATCTCAGCGAGCTCGATCTCTATCACGGCAAATTCCCCTGCTTTCTTGAAAAATGGTGATGAATGGTGGTGATGATTACTGGTGATGAAAAATGGTGATCAAAACCGAGCGGCATTCACGGCCCCTTACTTATCACCAGTACTTATCCCTAGTACTCATCACCAGTAGTCATCACTTCTACAAGCGCCAGATCAGGCGCCCTCGGCCGCCTCCGGGTTCCACTGTCCCTTGCGCATGCGGGTGATGGTTATGCTCTTGAACACGCCGTTCTGGGTGAAGGGATCGCCATCGGAAAAGGCCTTTGCCTCGGCGCGGCTGTTCACGTTGACCACGAACAGGCTGCCGATCGCTTCCTTGCCGTCGTCGGTCTGCGTCGCGCCGGCCAGGACGAGGATGCCTTTCTGGCTCTTCAGGTAATCGCGATGCGGCTGCAGAGCCTTTTCACGGATCGCCGCAGTGTTGGGTTGGTCGACGCAGGAAATTGCCCAAAGCATGTTGAGTCTCCCCTTGATAGTTGCTGTTCAGGTGCTGGTCACTGCGCATCGTAGCTCAAGACGCTCCGCCTGACGAACTGAGGGATGGAACGCCTCGGCATGAGGGGCACGCCGGTTCGGTGGCGTGATCACACATGCCCTGATCACTGGCTCTGGGCAACTTCCCCGTGCCCTCCCGCCCTCCCTTGTCCCCGGTGACGCTCACCGCCTGTCGCGGTGTCCGGCACTTCTCTGCTAGGCTTGGAGCAGGAGGTCACCGTGGCCAATATCGACTCGAGAACGACAGGCGGTCCGCACGAGATCGTTGATCTGCGCTCCGACACGCTGACCCAGCCGACCGCGGAAATGCGTGCGGCAATGATGGCCGCCGAAGTCGGCGACGACGACTACGGCGAAGACCCCACGGTCCGCGCGCTCGAGGCGGAAACCGCGGCAGCCCTGGGAAAGGACGCGGCCGTACTCACCCCCTCGGGGACGATGGCCAACCAGATCGCGATCCTGCTGCATACGCGCCCCGGCGACTCGGTCCTCTGCGAGGACGGCGCCCACATCCACGTCTACGAAACCGGCGGCGGTGCCGCGCTTGCCGGAGTGCAATTGGATCTTGTTCCGCTCGCGGAGCGCATGTCCGATGCCGCAATCGAAGCCCGCTGGCGCCCGGAGAAAGTACATGCTGCCACCACCACGCTGCTGTGCGTGGAGAATACGCACAATCGTGCCGCCGGGCGGGTGCTCGCCGCTCGCGAGATGGCGCGCATCGCAGGCAAGGCGCACGCCCTCGGGCTGCGCACCCACTGCGATGGAGCGCGTCTCTGGAACGCGGCCGTGGCGGCGGGCGAGCCGGAGCGCGATCTCGTCGCGCATTTCGATACCGTTGCCGTGTGTTTCTCGAAGGGGCTCGGCGCCCCGATCGGCTCGGCGCTCGCCGGCCCGGCCGACGCAATGAACCGCGTGCGCAAGCTGCGCAAGCGCCTGGGCGGCGGCATGCGACAGGCCGGCGTGATCGCTGCGGCCGCGCTCTTCGGCCTGCGCGCGCGATCGCGCCTCGCCGAGGATCACCGCCGCGCTGCAGCGCTTGCGCGCGGCCTGCAAAGCCTGTCCGCGCCGGGCCGCATGCTCGACGTGCAAATTTCCGATCCCCCCACCAACATGGTGTACTGGCGCCTGCAGGGCGCCGACGGCGATGCTTTAACCGCGGCGCTCTCCGGGCGCGGCGTGCGCATGCTGCACGTCGGCGGCGGCTGGCTGCGCGCGGTCACACACCTCGGGATTACCGACGCCGGCATCGAGCGCGCGCTCGATTCGGCGCGCACCGTCTGCCGCGTGTGATGCGCGCTACTTGATGTAGAGGCGGCGCGGGCAGATTGACTGGTCGCCCAGCACCTCGCAGCCCCTCGAGGTGATGACCACCTGCTCGCTCGATCCGACGTAGCCGATACCGGGCAGAAACACGTGCATCGGGCAGTGAAAGACCTGGCCGACTTCGAGCACGAGGGGATTGCCGGGCGTGAGCGAGAGGATCCCCGCGTCCGTCCAGCGTTCGTTGGCCACGTACCCGGTGCGGTGCTGGATCTCGAAGCCTTTCGCGGTGATATAGTCGCGCGCCACCGCATCCACGTCGTGCGCCGTGCGACCCGGGCCGAGCACCTTGACCAGCCGGTCGAACGCCTCGTGCACCACGTCGAGCGCCTCGCGCACGCGGCGCGGCGGCTCCCCCATCCACACCGTGCGGATCATGCAGCCGACGTAGGTTTTCACGAAAATCCCGGGCTCGACCCAGATCCCGTCGCCGCGGGCCACGCAACGCTTCTTGCGCTCCGCCGGCGTGCGTATGGCATGCATGTGCAGCATGTGCTCGCCAACCTGACACACTGTGGCGCCCGTGGCGGAGTAGAAGTATTCGTCGCCGAGCCGTTTCTCGTGCCCCTTGCACAAGTGCATGACGATGTCCCACTCGCTCCAACCCGGCTCCAGAGCCTCGATGGTCTCGGCCAGCGCGGCGCGGTTGACCTCGTTCGCCTGGCGCACGCAGCCGAGCTCCGGATCGGAGCGGCGAATGCGGACGCCTTCCGCGCGGAAGTCGACCAGGCGCGCCTTGGGCAGCAGCGTCTGTAGCCGCTGGTACTCCTCGACCGGCGTCACCCGAAGGTTGACGCCGATGCGCTGTTGCGCCAGGCCCAGCCGCTTGAGGGTATTGGCCACGAACAGCACCGGGTCGTAGGGGTTGATGGGCCCCTCATCGGGGTACTCGACCCAGTCCTTCACGACCGAGCAGCAGCGGTGCGTCGACGCCTCCAGCCGGCGCACGATCGCCACGGGCTCGCCGCTCCAGACGATGAGCCACTGTGGGCTCTCCGCGCTGTAGTAGTCGACCCGTGTGCCGGTCAGCCAGGAAAAATCCCGCGGCATGGTCACAATCGCGGCGTCCACGCCCTTCAGGGCCATCTGCCCCCGCACGCGCCGGAGCCGATCTGCGTACTCCTCGGGCGCAAACGGCAGCTCGTAGCTGACCATCGAATACGGGTTCTCCTGCGACCGCGCCTCGCCGCTCATGGAACTCTGCGTTGTCATGGCGTTTTCACCTTGCCAAATTTCCGCCCCTCACCGGCCCATGCGAGTCGTTACCGTCTTGGGCGGAGCGTAGTCGTCGATTCCCTTCTCCCCAAGCTTGCAGGCGAATTCCAATATCTTACCCCGGGAACGTCTCTGCGGCGCCGCAGAATCGACAACGCTTTAACGGTTGGCCCAAACTGTTCCGGTGCGTCCTGCTCGGGGATCGCATAGGCCTTGCCGATTTTCCGGGTCTTCCCTACAGCGGGCAGCCGAAAGGGCGCGTTCCGTCACACGGGACAGGGCTTCCTCAAGCCGTCCTGTCCAAAATTCTGATTGTCCCGCACGGTACTGCTCTGCATACTATGCAAACCCAACATGGGCCACGAGCCTTCGACTTCCAGCGCACAAAGTGGAGAAGAAATTCTATCCGGGCGCCTGGCAACAGCAGCGCGCGTTTTCGCCCGCCGTGGCGACGAGGGGCGGGCGCATCATCTGGGTGGCTGGTCACGGCGGCGTGCACGGCACCAACGAGGTCCTCGACGGCGACTTCGACGGTCAGGCACGCCAGGCGTTCAGGAATCTCGCCGCGACGCTCGCGCAGGCAAACGGCAAGCTATCCGATATCGTCACGATGACGGTCTTTATCATCGACGCACGCCACGGCGATCGCTTCATCGAGATTCGCAAGGAGTTCTTTCCTGACGCAAAGTATCCGGCGAGCGCACTTATTAGCGTAGCCGGCCTGGCTCGGCCCAGCATGATGATCGAGATCCAGTGCGTGGCGGTCGTTCCCGACTGAATGCAACGGTGGCCGGTAATTCGTGGCCTGTTACCGGGCACGACACAGGAGTAAGGAGAAACAACGCGGGAGACAGTCCAGTCGCGACTCGCAGCTTACCGTCACCGGTCACTGTTCGCGATTCACATTTTCAGAATGGTGGCGTAAGCTGACCCCGCCAATCAAGAGGAGCCCATCTTGTCGATAACTGCCTCCGCATTCGATCTCACCAACGGCGCGGTGGTGTTGCGCCTGATCTGCGCGCTGTTCTTCTTTCCCCATATCTATTTCAAGGTCGTCGGCAATCCGCCGCCGGCGCTCGGCTTTTTCCAGAAGGCCGGCTTCAAACCCGCGGTTCTTTGGATGCGCATTGCCACGGTCGTGGAAACTATGGCTGCGCTGGCTCTATTGTTCGGGATCTATACCCAGTGGGCGGCGCTGGTCGCCGCGGCCAGCCTCGCGGTCGCCGCCGTCGCCGTTTGCTTCTTCAACGGCTCGGTCAAGTGGCTCTGGAACCTCGGCGGGATGGAATTTTGCGTGTTCTGGGCCATCGCATGCGTCGCCCTGGCGATGTTGTACTGGACCTGATGCGCTGCGGCTCCCTCCGGGCCGGGTCGAAGCACCGCAAGAAAGACGCGACATGACCGACGAGATGGCGGATGAGTTGCGGATACGCCAGCTCGTCGAGAGCTGGGCGGTCTGGCGGGACGCCGGTCATTGGGAGCGCTTCCGCTCGGTCTGGCATCCGGATGGCGTGATGATGGCCACCTGGTGCCAGGCCCCGTTCGAGGAATTCATCAAGGCTTCGATCGAGGGCTGGGATCGGGGCGTGAGAATCCTGCATTTCCTCGGCGGCTCTTCGATCGACGTTGCCGGCAACCGGGCCATCGCGCAGACGAAGATGACCATCTCACAACGCGCCAGCGTGGAGAACGTGACCTGCGACGTCGCATGCACGGGCCGCTTCTACGACTTCTTCGAGAAGCGCGGTGGTGTCTGGGGAATGGTGCTGCGCCAGCCGATCTACGAAAAGGACCGGATCGATCCGCTCGATTCGGGCGCGGAGCTCAAGCTTGACCTGGCGTTACTGGCCCAGTTTCCCGAAGGCTACCGCCATCTCGCCTACCTGCAGACGCGGATCGGCTACCCGGTCAAGCGCGACATGCCGGGCTTGAGCGGACCGGAAGTGGAGCGGCTCTACGCCCGCGGCGCCGAGTGGCTCGCGGGCAAGCCCCTCGCCCCACTACCGTGAATCGTGAATCGGAACACCCTAACCACGGAATCACACGGAATTGATCCAGAGTAGACTTTGGAATTCTTTTCAGTCTGTGCGCTTCCGTGTGTTTCCGTGGCCGAGGCCTTACGGTTTTGGATCCGTGTCGTTCCGTGGCTGTGTAGTCTTCGAACTAGCCTCCGGTCACGGGTCACCGGTCACTGGTCATGCCTTATCAGCTCTCGGACGGGAGAAAGCCCTCGATTGACAGATACCGCTCGCCGGTATCGTAGTTGAACCCCAGCACCACTGCTCCTTCAGGGATCTCGGGCAGCTTTTGCGCGATCGCCGCCAGCGTCGCGCCCGATGAAATACCCACCAGCATCGCTTCTTCCCGAGCGGCGCGGCGCGCCATTTCCTTGGCTGCTTCGGCCTCGACCTGGATCACGCCGTCGAGGAGTTGCTTGTGCAGATTCTTGGGTATGAAGCCGGCGCCGATGCCCTGAATCGGATGCGGCGAGGGCTTGCCGCCCGAGATCACAGGCGAGGCGGCCGGTTCGACCGCGTAGACCTTGAGCTTGGGCCAGGCTTTCTTCAGCAGCTGCGCGCAGCCGGTGATATGGCCACCGGTGCCAACACCGGTGATGAGCACGTCCACGCCCTTCGGGAAGTCATCCAGGATCTCCTTGGCCGTCGTGTCCCGGTGCACGGCAATGTTCACCTCGTTCTCGAACTGTTGCGGCATCCACGCGCCGGGGGTCTCCGCGAGGATCTGTTGCGCACGCTCAATCGCTCCCGGCATCCCCTTCTCGCGCGGCGTCAGCACGAGCTTGGCGCCGTACGCGAGCAACAGCCGCCGGCGCTCGATCGACATGCTGTCGGGCATGACGAGTATGACCGGATAGCCTTTCACGGCCCCGACCATCGCCAGCCCGATCCCGGTATTGCCCGAGGTCGGCTCGACGATCGCGGCTCCGGGTTTTAACTTGCCGCTGCGTTCTGCGTCCTCAACCATCGACAGGCCGATGCGGTCCTTGATGGAGCCGCCCGGGTTGGCGCGCTCGGACTTGATCCACACCTGATGCCTGGCGCCGAACAGGCGGTTTACACGGATGTGCGGCGTATTGCCGATGGTAGCGAGAATGTTCTGGGCTTTCATGAATACCCTTCCGGAGTTAATGTTATTCAGGAATGCGCGGACTCGCAGGCGCGTGGTGGCCCTCATTCTCTTACGGCACTGGCATCCCTGTCGAGCGGGCGGGAAGAATTCATCAATCACAGGTCGCTGGCTTTAAACTTCTCGGTAATCAGCCATAATATGTCCATGCTCCGTCGTACATTTCTTGCAAGCGCTGCGCTTGCCCTTCTCCCTGGCGCTGCGCTCGCGGCCGAGCCGCTTGCGCTCGCCGAACTTGCCAAGCCAGGCCGCGTCCTGATGCTGCGCCATGCGCTCGCCCCGGGCGTCGGCGACCCGGCTCATTTCAAGCTGCGCGATTGCTCGACGCAGCGTAACCTTGATGCGACCGGCCGCTCGCAGGCGGTAGAACTGGGCCAGCGTCTCGCGCGAGCCGGCATCTCGCGTGCGTGGGTCTATTCCAGCCAATGGTGTCGTTGCCTCGACACGGCGCGACTGCTCGGCCTCGGCACGGTCACGGAATTGCCTGCCCTCAACTCGTTCTTTGACCGCCCACGGGACCGGGATGCGAACATCGCCGCGCTCCGCGCGTTCCTGGCAAAGCTTCCCGCCGACGGGCCACCCGTGGTGCTGGTGACACACCAGGTCACGATCAGCGCCATAACCGGAACGTTTGCCGTTTCGGGCGGCGGGGTGATCCTTCAGCTTGACGGCTCTGCCACGCCACGCGTCCTCGGCGAAATCAGCGCAAACTGAAATCCGTCCCCGCACAGGAGTCCACGCTCATGCGAGCCATCGTTCTCGCTGTTTGCTTCTTGTTCGCTCCTCTGGCCGCCGCACAATCTTCGCTGAAGGTCGTGCAACTCGCCGAATTCGCGGAGGGTCTCGCGCAACCGCATGACGCGGCGTTCTCCCCCGACGGAAAGCTCATCTACCTTACCGATATGGCGAACAGCCGCATGGTGGTGCTCGAGGCCATGACGTTGCGGCTCGTCGGCAGCTTCGGCGCTGACGAACTCTCGCGCCCGCACGACGCCGAGTTCGACCAAGCTGGCCACCTGCTGGTTGCCGACACTGGCAACCACCGTGTCGCGATCTACAACGTGAAGGGCGCTGATGCAAAGCTCGTTGGCGAGTGGAAAGGGCTGTCGAGCCCGGAAGGGGTCGCGGTCGCGCCGGACGGACGGGTCTTCGTCACGAATACCGGCGGCGGCTCGGTGAGCGTGTTCCGTGACGGCCAGCTCGAGCGCACGGTCGGACGCTATGGCAATGACGATGGCGAGTTCGCGCGCCCGCATGACATCGAGGCAGCCACCGACGGCAGCATCTACGTCGTCGACTCGGGCAACCATCGTGTGCAGGTACTCAGTGCTGATATGAAGCACCGCTCTACGTTCGGCGGCGCCCTCAAGCTCAATGAACCCAAGTACCTCCACTTCGACGGCGCGCATATCTGGCTCGCCGACGAATATAACCACCGGGTCCTGCTGCTCGACCGCCGCCACCGGCTCTTGGGCGTCCTCGGGACCGGCCAGCAGGGCCGTGGCCCCAACGCGTTCTACAAGCCCGAGGCCGTGCTCGCCCGCGCGCCGCACGTCTGGGTCATCGACACCTATAACGACCGGGTTGTCCTACTGCGCGTCGAGACGCCGAAGTGAATGCGATGATTCGTGATTCGGATTTTCTCGTTTTACATAGAGTTCATTCACAGTAGGCTGACCGGCCGATCATGAATCTCAGCAAGTCAGTTTTCGGTTCCGGCTTTCCGAAACAACGAGGCGCAAGCTTGAGCGATTTTTTCAATGTGCCGTGGGTCGGTGCCGCAACAACCGCCGAGAACATTCAGATCCAATAATTGTCTGCGCTTGAGCTCGGCGTACTGCGCTCCCAGTTCAACGGGATTGCCGGGATCGAGCTCAGTCGAGTCATTCAGCTCGGTATGGCTTTTCCGCGAGGCGTTGGCGCGCAGACCCCGGATTCTGCGCGACCATGGCTCCTCCGGAGACAACACATGATCGAAGTGGACGGGATGGGCGCAGTTGATCATGTAATAACAGGGCAGCGACGACGTCGCGGCATCCACCTGCGCTATTGCGTCCTTGAGCGGCTGGCCGCTGGGAAGCCGGCCATCTGTCTCCACGGTGAATGAAACGACGACAGGCATTGCAGCCTTCTGCGCCGCGCGAACGATTCCAATTGCCTCCTCTACGCAGGTCATGGTGAGGGCGCCCAGCATGTCGGCAGCGGTCTCGGCCAGGGTTTGAACCTGGTCGGCGTGGTAGGCCTCCGCCTCCTTCTCGGACATCATCGATGCCGGGCTATAGCCATCTCCGCGGGGGCCAATGCAACCGCTGATCGCGACCCGCGTCTTATCGGTCTCGAACTCGCTTCTGACGTCTTCCAGCAATCGGATCGCCTGCCGGTTCGCGTCTGCCAGTGCGGCTCGCGAGTATCCAAGCCTCCCGCCCCAATCCGCGCTGGCCCTCCAGGTGGCGCTCTCCAGAATCAGCCCCGTTTCAAAACGGTTCGCGATGGCAGCGTACGTCCGAAAATAGTTGCGCAAGGCCGCCTCTCCTCGCGCCTGCTTCAGCAGGATGAACGCGGCAAAGTCCGGGAGTTCGATCCCATCCTGAAAAATCAGGGTGGTCTCGAGGCCGCCATCGGTTAGGAAAAGCCCTGAGCCGAGTTGAGGCAATGCGCTTCGATATCGAGCCATTGATCACCTCACTGCGTGCCGTGCCGGCGAGATCAAGTTGTGCCTGGCGCGTCGGCCGAACGACCAGCCGTCACATATCCAGAGCGGATTACTGGCGGCTGTCAAAAAATTTTGCGGCGACAGATGAACGTGCAAATCAAATCCTGCCGAATCACCCTATTGCGATCTTACCGGCGTTCATCGGCAGCTGAAATTCGGTTTCTTGGCAAAGTCTCCACCTGCTTCAACAGGTCGTTCGGCGCCCTACATCCCGAGCATGCGCCCGATCTCGGCGATGTAGCGGCTTGCCCGCAGGCCCTCGGCAACGGCCGAGTCCACGACGTTTTCGAAGCCCTCGTGAATCGCATGCAGCCCGTCGCGCACCCAGTGATGCCGACGCACCGGAGAGCTCAGGACGTTCTTGAGCGTCTCGACTTCGTCCCGCAGCACCTGAACGTCGCGCGTGCCGCTCTGCACCTTTTTCAGGTCGCGCTCGAGGGCCTCGAGCAGCTTTTCCACCTCGGCCAGATCGATTTCCGGCGCGTTCCGCGCCTTGGGTTCTTCATTCGCCATGGGGTCTCTCCTGAAAATGGACCATCTTATTTTGTCACTATGAGCCGCGCGAAAGAAACCTGTTATCAGCCGCCCGCCTTACTTTGTTGGTTTCCCTGAACGGAGGATGGGAAGCTCGAGTCCCTTGCCATCGCCAATTCGTGGGCCTTGACGATGACTCGGCGAGCGACTGCCACATCGGCGGCTTTAGCTGTCCGAGGCCTCCCCGCCTTCAGGCGGATCTTTCGGAAACAGACGCTCGAGCGCCAGGTACGCGAGGATCCCGATGATCACGATACTGATCAGTGCGGTCACGACGCTCATTCAAGCCTCGTTTATGCGCGATCCCGATGGCCCCGAGCCAGCCGCGCCGGATCGGGAGGAATTTTTAGTAAGACTTCCGGGCGACCGAAAAGTGCCCTGCCTGCCGTCGCGTCCTCGACTCGGCGCTGAATGGCCCCGGCGCCGGCGGGTTGGCGCTCGATGGCGGTTATACATAGCTCACGGACCGATCCATCAGTATTCTTCAAAAATGCGCTGGATCTCCTCCGGATCCCCGCTTTTCGTCAGGGCCAGCGCCAGCAGCAACGCCGCTTTGTGCGGAGACAGATTGTCTGCGACAACCATGCCGGGCTCGTGCCAATTATTGTGCTGGACGACCCGGCCTTCGCCGACGCGGGAGCTCTGCACAACGACAGCCTTGCCGCTGGCCGCGATGCCGGTCAATTCCTTCGCCAGGTGTCCGGGCGAACCCGCGCCGGTGCCTGCCACCACCAGCCCTTTTACGCCCTCCCGGATGGCCGCTTCGGCTTGACCGCGCCGGGTGCCTGCGTGGATATAGAGGACGTCGACGCTTGGCAGTCGCGCTACCGGCCCCAGGTCGAACTCGCTGCTGCTCGTGTGACGCCGCGTCGGCGTGCGGTAGTACACGATCCTGTCAGCATCGGCATATCCGAGTAGCCCCATATCGCGGCTGCGAAACGCATGCAGACGATAGGTGCTGGTCTTGGTCACCTCGCGCGCCGCGTTGATTTCGCCATTGGTCACCACGACCACGCCTTTGCCATGAGTCTCGGACGCACTCGCAACTCGGATGGCATCGAGCAGGTTGATCGGTCCGTCGGTGCTCAACGCCGTGTATGGCCGCTGGGCGCCGGTCACCACAATCGGTTTCGTGCTATGCACCGTGAGATGCAGAAAATACGCCGTCTCTTCCAGACTGTTGGTGCCCTGGACCAGGACGAGCCCGTCCACCTCGGCAAGGCGCAAAAGGCTTTCAGCTCGTAGCGCCAATCGGCGCAGATCCTCCACCGTCGCCACTTCATGCGGGTTCGCCTCGTCAACGTGCACGCGCGCAATGGACCCGATCTCCGGCAGCGTGTCCAATAGCGCCTCACCGGTCAGGCGTGGCCGGCCGCTGCGGCTGTAGCGCAGGAAATCCAGGCGATTCTTTCCCTGGCTCGGGAGAGTGCCAGGGGCCATCAGCAAACGCAGTCTGGGGCAGTCGCTTTCAACCATGCCAGCCGCCCCTGTCATTGCCCGCCGTGTTCGTTTCGAGAGCAGCGATGGGGGACCACCATCGCCAGGGTTTGCCAGGGTTCTTCAAAACTTGGGAATCCGGAGCGTCTTGCTGACCATCAACGTGCCCGACAGCATAAAAAGCAACGCCAAGGGATGAAGGTCCCACGGACCCAGCGTCCACACGCCCCAATAGAGATTCTCTCCCAGTCGCCCCTGCCATGCGGCAAAGCCGAGCACACCGGTCAACACTACGCTGGTGGGAATCGGCGTGCCCTCGAAGTAGGCCACCTTGCCCGTTTCCGCCGCGAGAGTCTCCGCGGTTACGTTGAAGCGGGCCAGTCGGCTAACCCCGCAGCACACGAAGTAGATCAAGGCTATCCAGTCCCAGCCGCCGCGCAAACCCGCCGAGAATCCAAGAACCGCCGGCGCGACGCCGAAGGAGATAATATCCGCCAGCGAATCCAGCTCGCGGCCAAGCGCCGAATGCTTTTGCCGCCAGCGGGCGATACGGCCATCGAGCACGTCGAAAACCAGCGCAGCCAGCGTAAGGGCGACGGCCGCGTGGAAATGGGACAGCGTCTGCTGGCCCATGAAGATTGTCGCGCAGAACACGGCTGCAACGCCGCAGGCCGCGTTGCCCAACGTGAAGAAGTCGGCGAGCTGAAACTCGCGGATCATCGAGAAATGCTTGCGAACGGGAGCAGCGGGCCGCATTGCTCTGCGAGTCTAACCCGCAACCCGCAAACCGGTATAGCGTGTGCGCTGTCCCGCTCTCCCCGTCAACCGCCGATGAATGCCAATTGATATCTTTGCCGAACCATCAGACGAAAGCAGGCGAACTGCAGAGGCGGGCAAAGAATTAAGGCGCGTTTCACGTTTCACGATTCACCATCACGCCTGCTTGGGCCGGGCAAGCCGCCGCGCGGGAATGACACCCAGCAGCGCGACCAACCCGAGGCTTGCGAACGCCAGCCCCCAGGCGACGGGCTCGCCACGGCCGCCGGCAAGGTCGAGCACCACGCCGAACACGGTCGGCGAGATGAATCCGGTTCCGAATCCCACCAGGGAGTACAACGTCAATGTGGCGCCGCGATGGGCCGGGTCGGCGGCGTTTACCACGCCGGCCGTCATGGTGCCGGCGTCGATGCCGATGAAATACATGTGAACCGCCGCGAACACGAGCAGCCCGATCCACGGTGAACCGGCGAGGAATCCGATGATGCAGCTCGCAAGGGCCGATAGCGTGGGACCAAAGGTCATCACGCGTGCGCGGCCAAGGCGCAGCGCCAGTTCATTGCCGCTCACGCTCGCGAGCGGCCCGAGCAGAAAGATAACCGCCGTCGTCAACGCAACCGAAACCGGCACACTCTCGGCACCGCCGCGCAGGCCAACGGCAAAAGTAAGAAAGGCGACAAGCCATGCGCGGGTCGCATGCAACTCCCACGAGTGCGCGGCTGTCGCGAACAGGTACGGGCGCACGGCTCGATTCCGAAACGCCGGTCGGAAGTCGAGCAGCGCCGGGCGCGCTAACGGCCGGGGCACCCTTGGTTCCAGCGCGAGCACGATGATGGCAGCTGCCAGCAGCGGTCCGGCGCTCGCCACCAGAAAAGCGATTCGCCAGCCAAAAGCCTCAGCCATCGCGCCGGCCAGGACGAGCGATGCACTGGCGCCAACACCGAACGTCGCCCCGTAAATGGCGGCGCCCCTGCTCTGCAGGGGGCCCTCCAGGCGATCAGTGAGCGCCTTCATGCCGGGAATGTAGGTTCCGGCCAGCCCAATGCCGATCAGCGCCTGGCAAAGGAACGCTGACCAGAACCCGCTTGCCACCATGGAGAAGCCGAGGGCGCCGCTTGCGGCAACGATCGCAGCGACCGCGTATACCCGACGCGCATCGATACGGTCGGTAAGCGGCCCAAGTATGGGCACGCCTGCCATGTAGCCGCCCAGCACGATACCGCCGATCATGCCCGCTTGGGAGTTGTTGAGCCCAAACTCGGGAGCCAGCACGGGCAGCAGGGTCACGAAAGCTGAGAACGCAGTCATGCTCAGCACTTCGGCGCAGCAAATCGTGGCGATGAGGCGTCCGGCGGGTGTAATAACGTGTCTCCAGTCAGCGCTTTGTCACTGCGGCACTGTATCACCAAGGATTCGAGACGTTGAGATGGAAAATCAGGGCGCATCCCGGCGCGAGTATTATTTCCGCTCTGCCGTTCACGCGGTATCATGTTGCGCTTCGCCCTTTGTACTTTTTCACACCGGACAGCGGGCCTGGCCTCAGCCTGGCGGGCCTCAATCTGGTAGTGGTTCTCACCGCCGACTTTCACGAATCGGAGCAAGGTGCGCCATGAACGATATGCTCGTATCAAATCAGGATCAGCTAGCCATCCTGGAGACGGTCCGTCGCTTCGTCGACCAGGAGATCAGGCCGCGCTCGGCCGCGCTCGACGCGAAGCAGAATCCCGAGGAGTGTTTTTCCTGGGAGCTGGTGGAAAAAGCCGACGCGCTCGGCATCCGCACCATGACTCTCGAGGAGCAGTGGGGCGGGCTCGGGCTCGACTCGCTCACCACCGCGATGGTGGTGGAGGAGCTCGCCATCGGCGACATGGGCATCTCCGTCGTGCTGGCCCAGACCTTCAAGATCGCCCAGCTGATGCAGAAGGCCTTCAACGACGAGCAGCGCGCGCGGGTGTTGCCTGTTTTTGCGAAAAATCCGCGGGCGGTCCTTGCGATCGGCATGTCGGAACCCGGCAACGGCTCGGACAAGCACACCAATCAGCCGGTGCCGTTTCGCACCAGCGCCGAGCGCACGCGCGGGGGCTGGGTCGTGAACGGCATGAAGCACTTCATCTCCAACGGCAACCGGGCCAGCCATTACCTCGTGATGGTCCAGACCGACCGGCAGAAGACCATGGCCAACGGGTCGACGTGCTTCCTGCTTGAACGGGGCCATCCGGGTTTCACGATCGGCCGGGTCCACGACAAGATGGGAGAGCGGCTGGCTAACAACGCCGAGCTCGTCTTCCAGGATTGCGTCATTCCGGACGAGAACGTGGTGGGCGAAGTCAACAAGGGCTCGGACGTATTTGCCCAGTTCTCGCCGCAGTCCAACGCCTACGCGGGCGCGACCGTATTGGGCGTCGCCGTTGCGCTGCATCGCAAGGCGATCGAATGGGCCCGGCTGCGGGTGCAAGGCGGCAAATGCCTGATCGAGCATGACGGCATTCGCGCCCAGCTCGCCGAGATGCGGATGTTGATCGACGCATCGCGCGCGTACATTCACCGCGCCTGCTGGCTTGCGGACCATCCCCAATCGGGCTGGGACAAGACACTCGGCGCGCTGCCGAAGGCGATGGCCGCGCAATCTGCCTGGAAGATCGCCACCTGGACAATGGAGATCCATGGCGGCCACGGTTACATGAAGGAAGTGGGCGTGGAAAAACTCGTGCGCGATGCCGCTGCATTCCTGCACTCGGACGGCGTCAATCGGACGCTGTTCCTGAAAGCGGCAAACACGATGTTCCGCGCTTGACGGTCACCATCGCAATCGGCAAATCGTGCAAGCTTTCCTGCCGATCCCGGCCAGGACATCGTCACTGCCTGCTCCAATGCGGGGCGGAACCGTTGTCCTTGACGCGAGCCCGGTGGGAGTGGAAGCTTTTCCTGTAACCCCGTGTGCGCAAACCCTTCCCGCGCGCCGACCTGAAAGGAGCTGAACCATGGCTGAAATACCCCGCCTCAACGGCGCGATCCGGGCACTCGAGCAGGGCAAGCCCGCCATCACGACTTTCTCGCCACCCGAGATCGGGATGGCGCAGGCGATCAACGCGGCACCCTACGACGCCGTGGTGTTCGAGATGGAGCACAACCCGTTCGACGTTCAATTGCTGCGCAACTGCATGCAATACATGCTGGATCGCAAGCAGATCCTCAAATCGGGCAGCATCGCGCCGGCTGTCACGCCGATGGTCCGCATTCCTGTGAACGGCGGCGAGATGAACCAGTTCATCGCGAAACAGGTGCTGGATATCGGCGTCTACGGCATCGTCTGGCCTCATGTCAGTACGGTCGACGAGGCGCGCAACGCCGTCGCGGCTTGCCGCTACGCACGGCCCTCATCCGCCCCGTACTACGAACCGGCCGGCCAACGGGGCGACGCGCCAAAGAACGCCGCGCCGTACTGGGGCCTCACGAATCAGGAGTACTACAAGCGCGCGGACGTGTGGCCGCTCAATCCCCAGGGGGAGATCCTGGTCGGAATCCAGTGCGAGGAAGTGCGCGGGATAAAGAACCTGCCGAAAATACTTGAACAGGTGCCGGGGATCGGCTTCGTTCTGATCGGGGAAGGCGACCTCTCGCAGGATCTCGGGCTGCCGCGCCAGTACGATCATCCGACGGTCGCGTCAGCGATCGACGAGATCCTGGCGATCTGCAAAGCACACAACGTCGTTTGCGGCCATCCCCATGCGGACGCGAAGAATATCGAGGCGCTCGTTACCAAGGGCTACCGCTGGCTGATGACGCTGCCTACCTATTCTTTTGCGGGGCTGGAGAAAGGACTCAAGGCGAGCGGGCGCGCGCCCTGAGCGCGCGATCTTGAATTTTGAATGTTAAATTTTGAATTGAAGTTGGTTCTTCTTGGCGCATTTGGCGCCTTGGCGGTTAAACTGAATTCCTGGTTTCTCGCCGCGTCTCCACGGTTCAGGTTTTCTGGCTTCTGATTTCTGACTTCGCAAAAGAAAACGCCCTGCGGAACGAATTCCGCAGGGCGTCGCTTTTGCAAAGGCACGCCGGCTTAGCGCCGGTCGAACGTCCTTCTGTGGCGGGTTGATCCACTGTTCGAGCCACGCATGCCGGTCACGCCTTCAAGGTCTCTCACGGGATCACCTCCTTTCAAAATTGACCAGCGCGTAGTCTAGCAGAAAAAAACTGCGGGTCGCGAGTGGCCAGTCGTGACTTAATACGCCAAAAACCCATTACCGGGCCGCCGATGGACGCCGATAAACGCCGATGAAATCCGTTAACGGTAAATGAACTGGGCCACGCGTTTTCGGTCTTTTCCCATCGTCCGTCACCGCATGGATCACAATAACCATCCGCGTGGCACCAGCTTCAGAGAGGAAAAAAACCATGCTATTCGTCGATGCACAGGTCCACATCTGGTCAAGCGGCACGCCGAATCCACCCCATCGAAACGTCCCGGCGCACACCAAGGACGAGTTGTTGCGCGCCATGGACGAGGCCGGCGTGAACGCGGCAGTCCTGCATCCGCCCGGCTGGGATCCAAGAGCGAACGAGGTCGCAATTGAGGCAGCGCGGCAACACCCGGACCGCCTCGCAGTGCTTGGCTTCTTCGACGTGAGCCGGACTGAAAATCGTTCCCTGATCGAACGCTGGAAGGATCAGCCCGGCATGCTCGGTCTGCGCTTCGCGTTCCTGGGGCCGGGCGAGGAGAACTGGCTCATCGACGGCACGATGGACTGGCTCTGGCCAGCGGCCGAGCGCGCAGGGCTGCCGGTGGGACTACTTCTGGCACCCGGCCGGATCAAGGCGATCCCCGCAATCGCCGCGAAGCACCCAAAGCTGCGTCTCCTGATCGACCATATGGCCCGCGCGCGCGGCAGCAAGGATGATGCGAGTTTCGCCGATCTTGGCGATCTGCTGGCGCTTGCCACGCACCCCAATGTCGCCGTGAAGGCAAGCGCTGTTCCCGGTTATTCGAGCGAGCCCTACCCCTACCGCAACCTTCACCGGTATCTGAAACAGGTGTTCGACGCCTTCGGCCCCGAGCGGATGTTTTGGGGCACCGACATCACGCGCATGCCATGCTCGTGGCGCCAGTGCGTCACCCTTTTCACCGAGGAGCTGCCATGGCTCAAAGGCCGCGACCTTGA
>Ga0111145_1053_pt1 | contig 40730 bp, 31 predicted proteins | sample DeeMarSeWOR28_12_FD_80392 | JGI IMG/M metagenome (GOLD analysis project Ga0111145, IMG submission 80392) | Betaproteobacteria bacterium SG8_41 | reverse complement strand
TGTCTCTGAGTTGATTTTTTTGGGAGGTCCTAATGAGCAACATCGGATTCATTGGTCTCGGCATCATGGGCAAGCCCATGGCGGCGAACCTCATCAAGGGCGGTCACGCGCTGTTCCTTCATTCGCGCAGCGGCGTGCCCCAGGAGCTGACGGCAGCGGGCGGCAAGGCTTGCGCAAGCGCCAAGGAAGTCGCGCAGAAGGCCGACGTCATCATCACGATGGTCCCCGACACCCCGGACGTTGAAAAAGTGCTGTTCGGCGCGAACGGTGTCGCCGAAGGCGTGGCGAAAGGCAAGATCGTCGTGGACATGAGTTCGATCTCGCCGATCGAGACCAAGGCTTTCGCAAAACGCATCAATGAGCTGGGCTGCGAGTATGTGGACGCGCCGGTGTCGGGCGGCGAGGTCGGCGCCAAGAACGCGGCGCTCACCATCATGGTGGGCGGCAGCGAGGCGACATTCAACAAGGTCAAGCCGGTCTTCGATCTCATGGGCAAGAACATCACGCTCGTCGGCGGCAACGGTGACGGCCAGACCTGCAAGGTAGCAAACCAGATCATCGTTGCGCTCAACATCGAGGCGGTGGGCGAAGCGCTGCTCTTCGCCGCCAAGGCCGGGGCGGACCCGGCGAAGGTGCGCCAGGCACTGATGGGCGGCTTTGCCGCGTCGCGCATACTCGAAGTCCATGGGGAGCGCATGATCAAGCGCACCTTCGATCCGGGCTTCCGCATCGAATTGCACCAGAAGGATCTCTCTCTCGCCCTTTCGGGCGCGAGAGCCATGGGGATGAGCCTCCCGAACACCGCCACCGCGCAGGAGCTGTTCAACGCCTGCGTCGCCAATGGCGGTGCCAAATGGGACCATTCGGCGCTGGTGCGCGCATTGGAAAAGCTCGCCAATCACGCGGTCTCGAACTGACGGGCATATGCGCGGGCGAGCCCGGTCTCGACGCCGGATCAGGCATTCCGGCGACCCCGCGAGGTCGCTATCGAGCGGGCCTGCCGCCTGCGCTTGTTGCCAAGACCGGGAAGAGCGCACGCAACGCCCAAAGCCGATGAAGGGAACGTCAGAAGGTTCATGGCCTTACGGCGTGCGATTGGCAAATTCTTGCGCTAGATCAAACCCCAGCGGGCAAGGACCTAATAAATTCGTTGGGGATTCCCCGAATGCCGGATTGCGGCAACGTCGGGACGGCGCCCGAACGGGGGAGCAAAGCTGATGAGTAAGGCAAGCAAGAGTTCAGGATTTGAAATCGTGGCCCGGGAGGACTTCTCGGACGTCACGTATCTCCTTGAAATCCGTCACCCTTTGATGGCGAAAGCGGCCCGGCCGGGCCAGTTCGTCATCGTCATGTCACATGAGCATGGCGAGCGTATCCCCCTGACCATCGCCGACTTCAATCGTACCAAAGGCACGATCACCCTGGTCATCCAGGCCGTCGGCAAGACAACGCGCGAAATGCAGCAGACCTGCCAGGTTGGCACGTCGCTCTACGGGGTTGCGGGGCCGATGGGCATTCCGAGTGAGATCAGCCACGCGAAAAAAATGGCGTTCGTCGGTGGCGGCCTCGGTGTCGCACCCATCTTTCCGCAGGCACGGGCAGCCAAGGAAGCCGGCGCCTACGTGATCGGGATCCTCGGGTTCCGCAACAAGGATCTCATCTTCTGGGAAGACAAGTTCCGGAAATGCTGCGATGAGCTGATCGTGTGCACGGATGACGGCTCGGCGGGCGTCACGGGCTCGGTGACCAAGGGCATCCAGGTCGCCATCGCGGGGCATCCCAATATTGACGAGTTCGTGGCCATCGGCCCGCCCGTGATGATGAAGGCCTGCGCGGAGGCGACGCGCCCGCACAAGATCAAGACGGTCGTGAGCTTGAACCCCATCATGGTCGACGGCACCGGAATGTGCGGGGGCTGCCGCGTCAAGATTGGCGGACAGATACGGTTTGCCTGTGTCGATGGACCCGATTTCGACGGGCACGAGGTTGATTTCGACGATTTGATGGCGCGCCTGCGGCGCTTCAAGGAAGAGGAGCAGGCCGCGCTCGAGCGCTGGTCGGAAAACTGCCGCATGCGTGAAATCGTGACTTCTGCCCCGGTTCGCGCCGCGGATGATAGCGGTTCGCTGCCCGATCCTTTCGAGGAAGTAAAAGGTGGCTGACTTGCTCGCATACGGCGCCAGCCATCACGCCCTGCCCCACCCAGCCGCGGCCGCTCCATGGCTGCGAGAGCAAAACTGAAATGGCCAAGAAAAAGACGATCCGCACTATTCCGCAGCAGCGCGCCCCGATTCGCGAGCAGGAACCAGCCGAACGCACGAAGAACTTCGCTGAGGTTGCGCACGGCTTTCGAGTCGAGGACGCACTACATGAAGCCGAGCGCTGCCTGCTCTGCCCGGATCCGGCCTGCGTCGCCGGCTGCCCGGTCGGAATCGACATTCCCGGCTTCATCCAGAAGATCAGCGCCAAGGATTATCGCGGCGCCTATGACGTCATTGCCGATACGAACCTGTTGCCCGCGGTCTGCGGTCGCGTCTGCCCGCAGGAAACCCAGTGTGAAGGCGTCTGCCCGGTAGGCGAAACGCTGGAACCCGTGGCGATCGGGCGGCTGGAGCGTTTCGTCGGCGACAAGGCGATTCAGGAAGGATGGAGTAGCGTCCCTTACATCGAGCCGAACAGTTTCCGGGTGGGAATCGTCGGTTCCGGTCCCGCGGGCATGGCCTGCGCCGCAGACATGGCGAAGGCGGGCTGCGACGTCACGGTCTACGAGGCATTCCATCTGCCCGGCGGCGTGCTGCGCTACGGCATCCCCGATTTCCGGCTGCCCAATGAAGTGATCGATGCGGAGATCGACAATCTCAGACGGCTTGGCGTCAAGTTCGAGTGCAACACGCTGGTCGGGCGCCTGTTCACGATCGAGCAGATGATCGACGAGCTGGGTTTCGATGCCGTCTTCATTGGGACCGGTGCCGGCTACCCGAGCTTCCTCGGCATCCCGGGCGACTCGTTGAACGGCGTGCTCTCGGCGAACGAGCTGCTGACGCGCTGCAACCTGATGCGAGCCAAGGATGCGGGTTACGATACCCCGATCCCCCTTGGCCAGCGCATCGCCGTGATCGGATCCGGCAATACGGCCATGGATGCCATGCGCGTATGCCTCAGGCTCGGCGCCGGCAAGGTGCACTGCATCTACCGCCGCACTCGGGCCGAGTGTCCGGCGAGAGCGGAGGAAGTCCATCATGCCGAGGAAGAAGGCATCGAATTCCACTGGCTCACCAACCCGATCGAGATCCTGGGAGATGACAAGGGCAACGTGCGAGGCATGCGCTGCATCCGCATGGAGCTTGGCGAGCCGGACGAGTCCGGACGCCGCCGCCCGGTTCCGGTCGCTGGCAGCGAGTTCGAGTTCGAGGCCGACCTCGTGGTGGTCGCGATCGGCACCAATGCAAACCCGATCATCGGTCAGACCTCGAAGCTGAAGCTCAACCGCCGTGGTTATATTGAAGCCGACAAAAATCTCGCCACCTCCATGGCTGGCGTGTTCGCCGGCGGCGATATCGTTACCGGTGCAGCAACCGTGATCGAGGCAATGGGCGCCGGCCGCGCCGCCGCGCGCAGCATGAAGGCCTGGCTCGGGATCCGCGACACCGACCATGTCTACCGGACGGAAAAGGCCGGCGGCAACGGCAAGCTATTTGGCATCGACCTCGAGGAGCGCAATTACGCCCGGGTTCGAATTGGGTGAACAGCGGGAGTCGCTTCCAGGAATTGTACGCACCAGACAGAGAACTCGAGAAAGGCCGGGCAGCAATAACGTGACAACCATGAACGAAACGCTTGCATCGAATCGCGGCTCCAAGGCAGCGCCCGCCGCGCGGCCCGCGGCAAAGAAGAAGACGGCCGTCACGCTCACCGAGCACGTCGTCGAAATAGTGAGCGACTCCGGAGAGGGCGCACAGCGCTGCGGCCAGTCGCTCGGCTCCATCGCGGCGCGAATGGGCAACGGGGTCTGGACCGTCGAAATCATCCCGGCCGAGATCCAGCCCCCGGCGCGCAGCATCGAAGGCGCCAGCGGCAATCGCATACGGCTGGGCGCCAAGCGCGTCTCGAACGGCGGCAACGAAACGGATCTCGTCGTCGCCTTCAACGAGCAGGTGCTCATCGGGCGCGTGCGGGCCGGAGAGCTCAAACCGGGCTGCACCATCCTTCTCGAAAGCGCATGGCGCGAGCACAGCGATCCGAAGATTGCCGCCTCCTATACGGAAACGCACGATCGCCTCGTGACGGACGGCTACAAGGTGATCGAGATCCCGATGGAGCAGGAGTGCCGCAAGCACGTCTCCGATCCGCGCCGCGGCAAGAACATGTTTGCGCTCGGCATGCTCTGCAGCATCTACAGCCTCGATCTGCAGCTTGCGCGCGAGCAGATCGTTTTTGCCTTCGGCAAGAAAAACGAGAGCGTCGTCAAATCGAATATCACACTGCTGGAAGCGGGTTACGAGTGGGCCGAGGCGAATCTGGAATTCAAGTACCGCATTCCGGCCGCACCGGTGAAGGAGCCGCAGATTGTCGTCAATGGCAACACGGCTCTGGCGCTCGGGGTTCTCGCCTCCGGCATGGAAGTGTGCGCGATGTATCCCATTACGCCGGCGACCTCGGCCTCGCATTACCTGAGCGAGGCGTTCGAGAGCGTGGGTGGCATCGTCCACCAGGCCGAGGACGAAATCGCAGCCTGCGCCTTCGCGATCGGCGCGTCGTACGCCGGCAAGTGCGCCGTCACCATCACGTCCGGGCCAGGCTACTCGCTCAAGCAGGAGGCGATCGGCTTGGCGGTCATGTGCGAGATCCCGCTCGTCGTCGTGAACGTTCAGCGCGGCGGCCCCAGCACCGGGCAGCCGACCAAAGCGGAACAAGGCGATCTGCTCACCGCCTGTTTCGGCAGCCATGGCGACGCACCAAAGGTGGTCATGGCGCCAGCCACCATCGAAGACTGCTTCTATTCGATCATCACCGCGCGCAAGATCGCCGAGACGTTCAACGTCGTCGTCGTCGTGCTCTCCGACGCCAATCTCGCCACCTCCCAGCAGCCGTTCTCGCGACCCCAGTTCGCGGATACCTGGCTTGCGCCCCCGGTTGACCAAAGCGCGGTCGACGAGGGAACGAAACCTTATGACTGGGATCCGGTCACGGGCCTCGCCCGCCGCCTCGTGCCGGGACAGCCCCACGGCATGCATACCCTGACGGGGCTCGCCCACGATCGGGCGAGCCGCGTTGCCTACAATCCGGAAATCAACGAAGAGGCAATCCGTCACCGCAGCCTCAAGATCGCCGCGCTGCAGAAAACGCTGAAGGCGCCACCCGTGTTCGGCGGTGATAGCGGCGATCTTCTGCTGATCGGCTGGGGCAGCACCAAGGGCGCTATCGAGGAGACCGTCGAGCGCTTGCGCGAAGAAGGTCACAAGGTGTCTTCGATGCACCTGACGTTCCTGCAGCCGATGCCGGCCGGCATCAAGGAGATCATGCAGCGGTTCCGAAGAGTCATGACGATCGAGAGCAACTGGTGCGACCGGCTCGAGGACGCGATCATTGACGAGACCAACCGGCGTTACTCGGCGCTGGCGCTGATGCTGCGGGCGCGCTACCTGGTCGATATCGACTGCTGGAGCGAGGTGAAGGGCCAGCCCATCAAGCCGGGGACCATTTACCGCGTAATCCGGGAAAAGCTGGAAAAGGAAAGGCGGAAAACATGACGATGCGGGCAACTGAATGCGTGATGCGGATGATTCACGAGGAGGAGCACGACCTCGAGAGCTATCAGAGCAGCATTCCGCGCTGGTGCAATGGTTGCGGCGACAATGCGATCCTCGCCGCCGTCCAGCGCCTGTGCCGCGATGAGAAACTGCAGCCCGAGAAAACCGTTTTCGTTTCCGGGATCGGCTGTTCGAGCCGCTTCCCGCACTACATGAAAACCTACGGCTTCCACAGCATCCACGGGCGCGCCCTGCCGATTGCCGAGGGCATCAAGTTCACGCGGCCCGACCTGCAGGTCTTCGTGGCAACAGGCGACGGCGATTGCTGCAGCATCGGCGCCGCACACTGGATACACGCGATTCGCTACAACATGAACATGACGGTGGTGCTGCACGACAACCACATCTACGGCCTGACCAAAATGCAGGCATCACCTACCTCGCCCGCCGGCCTCAAGAGCAAGACGACCCCGCGCGGCGCCTACCTCGAGGCGCTCAATCCGCTGACCGTGACGCTCGGCGTCCAGAATGTCTCCTTCGTGGCGCAGGCCGTGGACTGGATTCCCGAGGTGGTCTACGACATTCTGGCGGCCGCTTTCCACCACAAGGGATTCTCGTTCGTGCGCATCATCCAGCGCTGCCCGGAATTCCTGCCGCAGCATCTCGATCCGTGGCTGCACGATCCGAACCGGAACCTGCTGCTCACGCACGAGAACGGCATTACCATCAGCCCCGGCCTCGGCAGGGCTTACAAGAACCAGCGCGTCCACGATCCGTCGGACCTCGATCGGGCGCGGGAAATCGCTTCGTCGGAAGATCCGATTCCAGTGGGAATTCTGTATCGCAATCCGAACATTCCCTGCTACGAGGAGACCCGCCACTCTTCGGAACTGCGCACGCCGGGCCGGATTCGGGAAGGGCTGGAGGCGGAACTAGACAAATTCACGGTGTGGCCGCAGGAGAAACCCGGTGAAACGCGACGCGCCTCGTGACGTCATCGTAGGCGCCGGTGCCGAGGAAGATTCCGCGCCGGCCACAGAAATAGGGCCGCAGTTCAAAGCCCATCTCGCCTTCCACCTGACCGGCCACCGGATCGGCGAGGGGCTGGAAGCGCTCGACGGGAAGAGTCTGCGCCCCGCGCTCCTGGCTGGCTACCGCGACCTGACGCAACTGCGCTACGACTTTCCCCTCGTCCTGACCGGCGATTCTTCCGAGAAGGGCTGGGTGTGCTCGGTATCGGATATCGTCGACGGCCTCCTGCGCGAAGTCGCCCCGCAGGGCCTCGAAGGCGAGAAAACCAGGCGCAACGTGCTGCGCCTCGAACGCGCGATGCGCAAACGGGTCGCCGATGGCGCTGCGGGTTCGCTGCCGTCGTTGTGGGACCGGACCGCGCAGAGCCTCGCTTCGCAAAGCGGCGAGCCGCTTGCCGAGACCCTGATTCCGGTCCGGGCCGTTCTCAGGGAGAACGGCGAGGTCATTGACTGTGACGCAAAGCTGCCCGGGCGTCTGTTAGTTCATGCCTGGAAGGCCGTGCAGGCACGCAAGGCGCGCAGCCTGCGCGAGGACATCGACCGGCTCGTTCTCAAACTCTCGGACATCCTGAAGGCGGATTTCGCCCGCTCGGCAGCGGGCCGAAGCAGCGAGAGCCTTAAAGCCTCCGTCGGGGCTGCGCACGAGCAGGCGTTCGACTTCGAGGCCATGTCGCGCCTGCTGGCGCGGAATGCAGCCAAGGACACGTTGCCCGAAAGCCGGCGCCAGCGGATCAATCGCGTGCTCGCCGTGCTGCAGTCGCAACGATTCGTGCAGCCGGGCGGCCGCAGCGACAGCCCGGGCGGCGCCGTGCCGCACGGCTTCGTCTTCGAGAACTGCACTGAAGCGCTGACGGCGTTCCGAAACCGCCTGCCCGAGCTGATCGAGCTGGTCAAGGCCATCGCCACCGCAGAACTCGAGATCGAGGGCCGCTACCTCGAGCCCGCCCACGACCTGCTATTCGAGCAGTTCGATGAAGATGCGCTCGGCCCGAAGGACCTGCGCGTCTTCCCCGATTACCTCGTCTGCATGCGGGCTGCTGAAACGCCAGACACGGAGCTGGCAACACTGATCGACTGCCTCGCGAGCGGGCTGCCAGTGAAGGTCCTGGTCCAGACCGATGATCTGCTGCCGCCGCTCGCAAGCGCCGGCGCGCGTTTCTCACTCAACCTGCGCAGCATGCGCCTCGCCAGCATGGCGCTCGGCTTGAGCGACGTCTTCGTGATGCAGTCGAGCGCCTCCAACCTCTACCAGGCGCGCGAGCAGATCTTCAGGGGCATGGCGCAGACCGGGCCCGCGCTGTTCAGCGTTTTCTCGGGCGCCGCAGGGAGCGCGAACGGGCTCCCGCCCTATCTTGCCGCGGCGGCTGCGATGCAGTCGCGCGCGTTCCCGGCCTTTGCCTACGATCCGTCGGCGGGGCCGGACTGGGCGACGCGCTTCAGCCTCGAGGGAAATCCCCAGCCGGAGCAGGACTGGCCGGTGGAGCAGTTTCTCTACGAAGATCAGACGCATCAACGCGTGGAGGAGAAGCTTGCCTTCACCTTCGTCGATTTCGTGGCCTGTGACCCGCGTTACGCTGCGCACTTCGCACGAGTCCCGAAAGCCGAGTGGAGCGGCAGCATGGTTCCGCTTGCCCAGGGGCTGAAGCAGGATCCGGGCATGACACCGGATGAAGTGCCCTATGCGCTCATGGTGGATGAGCAGCACCAGCTCCAGCGCGCGATCGTTCACGACAAGCTGATGCTCGCGGCGAACCGCTGCAGCGAGATGTGGCGCAGCCTGCAGGAGCTCGCCGGCATTCGAAGCTCCCAGGCGGAAAAACTGCTCGCGCGCGAACGCAAAGTCTGGGAAGAGGCAAAGCAAAAGGAGATCGAGGCCGTGTGGCGCGAAGCAAGATCGGCCACCACGCCACCGGCGGCTGCTGTTCCCGCGGCTGCTGGTCCCGTCGCGGGCGCTGCGTCCGCGCCGGCTGCCGCTACGGCCCCTGCCCCCGCCGCAGTCGCGGCCGAGGCAGCGGCACCGGAACCTCCCTCCGACGAGCCCTACATCGAGACCCCGCGCTGCACGACCTGCAACGAGTGCACGAACCTCAACAACCGCCTCTTCGCCTACGACGCCAACAAGCAGGCGTACATCGCAGACCTCAACGCGGGCACCTACCGCGAGCTGGTAGAGGCGGCTGAGAGCTGTCAGGTCTCGATCATTCACCCTGGAAAGCCCCGCAATCCGAAAGAGCCCGGCCTCGACGAGCTGCTGAAGCGCGCCGCCCCCTTCATGTAGCCACGATTCACCCTGGGCAACGCCGCCGAGCGGTGTAGACTTTTATCCGGTCGATTGTTGCCCCGTGACGCTCTCCGCCATCCATCGCGCCCGTCCTCGCGATCCGCTGCCCGAAGCGCTTCTAGGCGAGCTGCGGGCGCGCCTCGGTGATCGCCTTGCCACCTCGGCCGCCGCGCGCGAGCAGCACGGGAAGGACGAATCGGCTCACCCGATCACGCCGCCCGACGCCGTCGCCTTTCCGACGAGCACGGCGGAAGTCGCCGAGATTGCACGCCTGTGCGCGCGCGATGGCGTTCCGATGATCGCGTTTGGCGTTGGCACCTCCGTCGAAGGCCACGTCCTCGCGATCCACGGCGGGGTGTGCCTCGATCTCTCGCGCATGAACCGCGTGCTCGCCGTCCATGTGGACGACCTCGACGCCAGGGTTGAGGCCGGTGTGACGCGCAAACAGCTCAATCGGCATTTGCACGGCTCGGGATTGTTCTTTCCAATTGACCCCGGCGCCGACGCCACGATCGGCGGCATGGCCGCCACCCGCGCTTCCGGAACCAACGCGGTGCGTTACGGAACGATGCGGGAGAACGTGCTCGGGCTCACCGTCGTGCTCGCCGACGGACGGGTGATCCACACTGGCGGACGCGCGCGCAAGTCATCCGCGGGCTACGATCTCACGCGCCTCTTCGTGGGCTCCGAGGGCACACTGGGCATCATCACGGAGATCACGCTGCGGCTGCATCCCCAGCCCGAGGCGGTTTCCGCGGCTGTCTGCGCCTTTCCCACGGTGGATGCGGCAGTGCGCACCGTGATCCAGACGATCCAGCTCGGGGTGCCGATTGCGCGCTGCGAGCTGCTCGACACGCTGACGGTGCAGGCCGTCAACCGCTACAGCAAGCTTTCCTTGCGCGAGGCGCCGATGCTTTTCATGGAGTTTCATGGCACGCCGGCGGGCGTAGAGGAGCAGGCGCGCACCGTGCAGGAACTTGCCAAAGAGCTGGGCGGGATGGACTTCGAATGGGCAACGCAGCAGGAAGATCGCAACCGACTCTGGCAGGCCCGGCACGACGCTTATCTCGCCTGCCGGCAAGTCCGGCCCGGAAGCCGCGCGTTCACCACGGACGTATGCGTGCCGATCTCGCGTCTTGCCGAATGCATCGCCGCGACCAATGAGGACATCACCCGTGCCTCCATGCCAGTGGCGCTTTTCGGGCACGTCGGCGACGGGAACTTTCACCTGGTGATACCCATTGACGAGACTCGCCCCGCGGATCTCGAGGAAGCGGAGGCTATCAACCGGCGCGTCGTATCGCGCGCGCTCGAGATGGGCGGGACGTGCACCGGCGAGCACGGTGTCGGCATCGGCAAGCTCGATTACCTCGACGCCGAGCATGGCGATGCGATGAGCGTCATGCGCTCGCTCAAGGAAGCGCTCGATCCGCGCAATCTCCTCAATCCCGGCAAGGTCATACGAGTTCGCGATTCCTGAACCGCAAATCGATTTTAGCCGCAGATAAACGCAGACGATTAAATGCGGAGCACGCGGAGAGAAACAAACCGTTATTTACAGGTTATGGAGGTCGGTCCCATTGCCCGTCACTCATCACTCATCACGCTCCGGTCCCTGGTCACTGGGAGAGCATCGGCGGCTATAATCGGTGTTTTGGCGACACCTCCAGGAACGTTAGAATGACGGCACCTGCAGAACAGATTGCGGTGGACCTCGAGCGTCAGCGGGAGGTCGTGTCGGCCCTGCGCACCTTCCTGCCTGAGTCCGCCGTGCTGTTCGCGCAGGAAGACGTCAAGCCCTATGAGTGCGACGGGCTCACCGCCTACCGCCAGGTGCCGATGGTCGTGGCGCTGCCGGAGACCGAGGAGCAGGTCTGCCGCATCCTCAAGGAATGCCATGCGCGGAAGGTCCCGGTCGTCGCCCGCGGCGCGGGCACCGGGCTCTCGGGGGGCGCGCTCCCGCTGGGTAACGGCGTGCTGCTGTCACTCGCCAAATTCATGCGCATCGTCCAGATGGACGTGCGCTCCCGCACCGCGCGAGTCCAGCCCGGCGTGCGCAATCTCGCCATTTCCGATGCCGCGTCACCGCTCGGGCTCTACTACGCGCCCGATCCGTCGAGCCAGATTGCCTGCAGCATTGGCGGCAACGTCGCGGAAAATTCCGGCGGCATTCACTGCCTCAAGTACGGCCTCACCGTGCACAACATTCTCAAGCTCCGTGTCGCGACGATCGAGGGCGACATCGTGGAAATAGGCGCCGATGCTCTCGACGCGCCCGGTTACGATCTCCTCGCGCTCATGACCGGCTCAGAGGGCATGCTGGGCGTGGTGACCGAGGTCACCGTCCGCTTGCTCCCAAAGCCGGAGTACGCGCAGGTCGTGATGGCCTCCTTCGATGACCTGGCAAAGGCCGGCGAGGCGGTCGCCAGCGTCATCGCCACCGGTATCGTGCCCGCGGGCTTCGAGATGATGGACCAGGCCGCTACCCGCGCCGTGGAAGGATTTGTTCAGGCCGGCTATCGCACTGACGTCGCCGCAGTGTTGCTGTGTGAGTCCGACGGCACCCGCGAGGAGGTGGCGGACGACATCCGTCGCATCCAGGAGGTAATGGAAAAAAGCGGCGCCGTGCAGACCCAGGTCTCGCGTGACGAGCCTGAGCGGCTGCGCTTCTGGGCCGGCCGCAAGGCGGCATTTCCGGCCGCGGGAGCGATCTCCCCCGACTACTACTGTATGGACGGCACGATCCCGAAGAAGCGGCTGGGCGAGGTCCTGCGCCGCATCACGGCGATGGAAGAAAAATACGGCCTGCGCTGCGCGAACGTGTTCCACGCGGGCGACGGCAACCTGCACCCTCTCATTCTTTACGACGCAAACGAGCCCGGCGCCTTCGCGCGGACGGAAGCCTTCGGCGCCGAGATCCTCGAGCTCTGCCTGGAAGTGGGCGGCACGATCACGGGCGAGCACGGCGTCGGAGTCGAGAAGATCAACCAGATGTGCGCGCAATTCTCCTCGGCCGAGCTCGCGGTTTTCCATGCGGTCAAGTGGGCGTTCGACCAGGAAGGACTTCTCAACCCCGGGAAAGCAGTGCCGACCTTGCGTCGCTGCGTCGAGTACGGGCGTATGCACGTCCACGCAGGGCAGGAGAAATTTCGTTCAAGGTTCAAGGTTCAAGGTTCAAGGTTCAAGGTTCAAGGTTCAAGGTTCAAGGTTCAAGGTTCAAGGTTCAAGGTTCAAGGTTCAAGCAACATTGGACGACCCATGAATACGAAGTTCCCAACATTGAACTTTGAACCCGGAACTTTGAACACGGAGCATCGAACTCGGAACATTGAACACTGAAATCGGAACATCAAAGGGACGCCGCTCGCCGCTCACTTCTATGCAGGATGTTGTGGAAAATCTCTCACGGCTGATTCGCGACGCGGCGTCTCGGCGGCGGCCCCTGTGCATTCGCGGCGGTGGAACCAAGGATTTCTACGGCGGCGAAATCCGCGGCGACGTTCTCGACACGAAGCCTCTGCGCGGGATCGTTTCCTACGAGCCGACCGAGCTCGTGATCAGCGCCCGTGCCGGCACGCCGCTCGTCGAAATCGAGGCCGCGCTGCAGGAAAAGGGCCAGGTTCTGCCCTTTGAGCCGCCTCACTTCGACCGTCCCCCGCAACCCGAGGCGCCTCAGCCCCCGGCCGAGGGCCAGCTGTCGATTGCGCCCGTTCCGACGGAAGAGAAACTGGCCACGCTCGGCGGTTGCGTTGCCACCGGCCTCTCGGGCCCGCGGCGGGCCTACGCCGGCGCCGTGCGCGACTTCGTGCTCGGCGCAAGGATCTTGGACGGCAAGGGCGCCGAGCTTCATTTCGGCGGACAGGTGATGAAAAACGTTGCGGGCTACGATGTCTCGCGGCTGACCGTCGGCGCGCTCGGCACGCTGGGAGTCATACTCGAGGTCTCGCTCAAGGTTCTTCCGGCCCCCGCCGCCGAGGCCACGCTCAGGCTTGCGGCGGGTCCGGACGAGGCCATCACGCTAATGAACGATTGGGGAAGCAAGCCACTACCGGTGACGGCAACGGCTTACCGCGCGGGGAGCCTTTCGGTGCGATTGTCGGGCGCGCCGAGCGCCGTGGCGGCAGCCGCCAAGAAGATCGGCGGCGAAACCATGGACGCAACGCACGCCGCCCAATTCTGGAGCGACATACGCGAACAGCGGGCTGCATTTTACGCGGGCAATCAAGCATTGTGGCGACTGTCGATCAAGCCGACGACACCGCCGCTCGACCTCGCGGGACCCCAATTGATCGAGTGGGGTGGAGCATTGCGCTGGTTGAGATCGGATGCGGACGCAAAGGTGATCCGCGAAGCCGCCGCACGCGCGGGCGGGCATGCCACGCTATTCCGCGCCGTTGATAAAACGGCTGGTGTCTTTCACCCGCTCTCCCCCGGCCTGGCGAAAATCCACCGTCGTCTCAAAGAGGCTTTTGATCCCGCCGGCATATTGAATCCGGGCCGGATGTATCCGGACTTTTGATGAATCGTGACCAGTGACTCGTAAAAACGAAAACACACATTGCTTTTTGAACTACTGTTCACCGGTCACGGTTCGCCGGTCACGGGGTTAAGCCGTGGCGAACAATTTTCTGGAGCAGCTGGTGGCGGAGTGGTACGAATACCGCGGCTACTTCGTGCGCCGGAACCTAGCGGTCGGAAAGCGGCGCGTGGGAGGCTATGAGTGCGAGCTCGATGTCGTGGCTTTCAACCCGCTGAGTTCGCATCTAGTGCACGTCGAGCCCTCGATGGATGCAGAAAGCTGGCAGACCCGCGAGCGGCGCTTCCGCAAGAAATTCCAGGCCGGCCGGAAATACATTCCCGAGCTCTTTCCCGGGTTCGAGCTCCCGCCGGAGGTCGAGCAAATCGCGGTGCTCGCCTTCGGGAGCAAGGTCAACCACCCTACCCTGGGCGGGGCAAAAGTACTGCTCGTCTCCGACCTGATGCGAGAGATCCTCGAGGAGCTGTCCGACAAGAAGATCGCGGAGAACACTGTGCCCGAGCACCACGCGCTGCTGCGCACTTTGCAGTTCGTGGTCGAGTACCGCAAGCGGGTTTTCGCGACTCTAACGTGATCGGCCGGTCGGGGAAAGTCGAGGGATAAAGGATGAAGGGCGACGGTTTAGGCAGTGATGAATTGACCGGCGTTTATCGGCGCTCATCGGCGGCTAAAGAGTTTTCCGAGATTCCGGGTTCGGGATTCGCGAGTTTCCGGTATCTGTGCGTACAGATCCCTGTTTATTTGCGTTTATCTGCGGCTTGCTCGGTTCTTCTTGCCGCCTTGGCGGTTGATTAACACATGCAAACCAACCTTGCTCCATTCATCAAGAACACCGCGGAAGGCAAGGAGGCGGAGGCGATCCTGCGCAAATGCACGCACTGCGGCATGTGCACTGCAACCTGTCCGACCTACCAGCTGCTGAGCGATGAGCTCGACGGCCCGCGCGGGCGCATTTACCTGATAAAGCAGGTGCTGGAGGGCGCATCCCCGAGCGCTAAGACGCAGCTCCATCTCGACCGCTGTCTTACGTGCCGCTCGTGCGAGACCACATGCCCGACCGGCGTGCGCTACGGGCGCCTGCTCGAGATCGGACGGAGAGCGGTGGAAGAGCGGGTCGGCCGCAAACCGGCCGAGGCGGCCCGGCGCAGATTGCTGCGCACAGTCATACCGAGCCGTCGGCTCTTCAATCCTATCGTCGCTCTCGGGCAGCTCGCGCTCCCGCTGCTCCCGCAGGAATTGCAGCGCAAAGTGCCGGCACCCCGCGGGCCGGCCAAAGCGTGGCCCTCGACCCGGCGCACGCGACAGATGCTGTTGCTGGAGAGCTGCGCGCAAACCAGCGTTTCACCCACAACCAACGTCGCCGCGGCCCGGGTCCTCGACCGGGCTGGCATCACGCTTGTGCGCGTGCCAAGCGCCGGTTGCTGTGGCGCCGTGTCGCTGCACCTTTCGGTGCAGGAGGAAGCGCTGGGCTTCATGCGCCGCAACATCGATGCCTGGTGGCCGCGAATCTCGTCTGGCGCCGAGGCCATCGTTAGTACCGCGAGCGGCTGCGGCGTGACCGTGAAGGACTACGGCCACCTCCTCGCCCACGACCCGGCCTACGCCGACAGGGCCAAGCGCATTTCAGCGCTGGCGAAAGACATCAGCGAAGTCATCCTGACGGAGAAAGACAAACTGGTCACCGGTCACCGGTCACCGGTCACGAGTCAGCAGCGAGTGGCGTTCCACTCGCCGTGCAGCCTACAGCACGGCATGAAGCTTCAGGGGAAAGTCGAGACGTTACTGGAGAGTCTGGGCTACGAGCTGACGCCGGTTCCCGACCCTCATCTGTGCTGCGGCTCCGCCGGCACCTATTCGATTTTGCAGCCCGAACTGTCGCAGCGCCTGCTCGCAAACAAGGCCGCTGCCTTAACCGGTGGCAGCCCCACCGCCATTCTCACCGCCAATATCGGCTGCCAGATGCACCTTCAGAGCGCGACCAAGCTGCCGGTGCGGCACTGGATCGAGGCGCTCGACGACACGCTGTCGCAGTAAGCCCGAGGAAAAGGTGTCAAGGAAAAGGTGTCAGGAACCTTTTCCATCTTTAATCTCCGCTTGTAGATCCGAACTCGCGGCGCTTCTCTGCGCGCCAATCCGCAAACGGACGCATGGTGGGATCACTCGCGATTCTCTTGTGCGTCGACTCCGCGATCTCCTCGTCGGAGAGCAAGAAGTCGAGCGCCACGCGATGCGGCTGCGCGACGTACCACGGCGTATCGCAGAAGAACTCGAGCCGGTTGCCCTCGGGATCCAGAAAATACACCGACCAGGCGTTGCCGTGGTCAACGGGATCGACACCCTCGACCTTGTTGGCGACCGCCAGATCATGCATTGCCCTCACCTCCCTGATCGAGGCAACGCGAAAGGTGAGCTGATTGATGGTTGACGGCGCACCGTGTTTGCGACCGGTCACCATCACGATTTGATGATGATCCTTCGGGTCCTTGCTGAGGAACGTCAGGCGCTGGCCGTTCCGCATTTCGCCCGCGTCCATTACCTTGAACCCGAGGAGCCGCGTGTAGAACTCGCGCATCTTGTCCATGTCGTTGACGAAGATGCCGATATGGCTGAGTTCCCACTTGGGCAGGTCTGGCATGATTTCCTCCATGGGCCGAAGAACGTCAACGCCTTGTCGGCGTCGGCCATCGCCATGATACAACCTAAGGGACCATCCTCCATATCGTTTAGTGGCAGATCGAGTCGCCACCCCCGCAAACAGCTCGACCCGGACCGCAATGACATGTCGAAATACGCGACGGGCGTCGCGATGCGCAGCTCAACCTGATGATGGCGCTTGGCCGCGCGCCGCGGTGAGTGCGCCGGCAGAAGCGGATCGCTTGATGCCTGTTTCGAGGCCGGAAAATACTTCATAGACAACGCCACTGCCGCGGCCGTGCTTCGCACGGTACATCAGCGCGTCGGCGGACTTGACCGCATCACTGTAGCTGGGCACGCCGTCTCTGAATATAGCAACGCCGATACTGCAACCGACTGGCCAACCGCCCTCCCTCATCGCCCAGACAAGTCGCCCGTGAAGCCGGTCAAAGAAAGTCCTGGCTCCCGTGGCGTCCGTGTGCGACAGGACCAAGGCAAATTCATCCCCGCCGAGCCGCGCGGCAATGTCACTCTCCCGGGTGGATAGCTGCAGCGTCGCCGCCACCGCCTTGAGCACGCGATCCCCTTCTGCATGGCCCTGCCCGTCGTTGACGGACTTGAATTGGTCAAGATCGACGAAGCCGACCGTGATCGGATAATTGTGGCGCTTGGCGCTCTTGAAAAGCAGGTCGGCCTCCTCCCCGAACGCGAGCGCGTTCTTTAGCCCAGTGAGCGCATCCGTTCGCGCCGATACCCGTTCCCCCTGCAGGCGCAGCTTCATCTCGGCAGCCAAATACGTGATCAGGACAAAAAAGACCAGCCGCACAATGGCGTTCCATAGGGGCATCCAGGCCTGGCTGTAAGCGTGTCCCGAGGTGTAATCCATCCCAAGCCACATGACGGCTGAAATCAGGGACATCGCCAGACCCGCCTGATTGCCGATGTACCAGGCAGCCAGGATGATCGGAATCAAGTAGAAAACCGAGAACGAAAGCTCGAATCCGGTGATGTGATCCAGTATTCCGATTACGGCAATGAGCGTCAGCCCCAGCAGATAAATCAGCCGGTCCGGCCCGGCCTCCAGGAGCGCGTCGAGATCACGAAATACTGCGAACCTCATAGGCTAAGCGGCCAAACGTTCGAGAGACAGATCAAGCTGCTCCTGGATCGCAACCGGTCAGGCTCAGCGTCGGATCCTTTCAGGAGGCTGCCTCGGAAGCATGCTCGTAATGACCACTCTATTCCAGCGCTCCGCATCCCGCATCACGCATTACAAAGCGATACACTCCTTTCCCGCCGCTTACGTCGACTTACACAGCGCTTACGCGCGGGCTCTGTGTTAGATCACGAGCGCTGCCCACATGGAACCTTTCCAGGCCATCGACGTTGGATTAATCCGACACGCCAGATCCGCATCTGAATCCAGCGCTTGAGATCCCCGGCCGGGTCCGGTAGCCGGTGATTCCTGCGCCCCGGAACGACTCGGCGGACTTGTACTTCATCAGCGATCGGCGTACGATCAGCGGCGGCTTGTACTTTTTCGAAAAGGAGCGTACGCTCAGGCAGGTCTTGTACTTTTTCGCGAAGGAGCGTACGATCGGCCGCAACTCGTACTGGAGGGCACGCTACTCATGCTTGAACTGAAGCCTTCTGCAGCGTCGCGAGATCTCGGAATCGCGCCGCGCCCCGAGCGGCGAAACGGCCAAGTCGCCCGGGCGATGGCCTCGCTGGCCGTGCCGGTATACGAAGAGGAACTCTGGACCAGCCGCCAGCGCCAGGCCAACGCCATTCACGAGGTGTCATACCGCGGTTGCTTCAAGCCGCAACTGCCAAACTATTTCCTCGCGCGCCTGAGCGCCGAGTCCGACGTCGTCTATGACCCGTTCAGCGGTCGTGGCACGACCGCAATCGAGGCGGCCTTGCTCGGGCGCCGTGTGATCGCCAACGATATCAACCCGCTGAGCGCCATCCTGACCCGGCCGCGGCTCGAGGTCCCCGACCTCGCCGACATCCAGAGACGGCTCCGCGGCCTTCGCATCCGCGCGAGCGCGGGTGCCGACATCGATCTGTCGATGTTCTACAACCGGCGGACCGAAAGCGAGCTCGTCACGCTGCGCGACTACCTGCGCCGGCGCCGGGAAAACAGAGAAGAAGACGCCGTCGACCGCTGGATCCGCATGGTCGCCACCAACCGCTTGACCGGCCATTCGCCCGGGTTCTTTTCCGTCTACACGCTGCCACCCAACCAGGCCGTGGCGCCGGAAGACCAGCTGCGCATCAACCGCAAGCTCGGGCAAAAGCCCCCCTACCGCGACACGCGCGCGCTCATCCTGCGCAAATCGGTCCAGCTCCAGAGCCAGCTCACGGCAGCTGATCGCCAACGCCTGCGCCAGGCTGCCACCAATGCGATTTTCCTCAACACCGACGCCGCCGCAACACGCGTGCTGCCTTCAGGCGGCCTGCAACTCACCGTTACTTCGCCGCCCTTTCTCGATGTCGTGCAGTACGCGCGCGACAACTGGCTGCGTTGCTGGTTCAACGGACTCGACGCCGAAGCCATCGGGGAGCGCATCACCATGGCAAAGACGCCCGAGGAGTGGGCGAGCGTCATTTCGCGCGTGTTCGTTGAGCTCTATCGCCTCACCACGCCGGGCGGCTGGGTCGCCTTCGAGGTAGGGGAAGTCCGGCGCGGCGAAATCCGACTCGACGAAATCGTGGTGCCCCTAGGCATCAACGCCGGCTTTGAATGCGGAGCCGTCCTCATCAACGCGCAGCGCTTCACCAAGACCGCCAATATCTGGGGCGTCCAGAACAACCGCCTGGGCACAAACTCCAATCGCATCGTTCTCTTCCGCAAGACCTGACGCAGTGCGATGATGGTGATGCTTGCTTGACCGGGATCGCCCGGCACGGGGATGATTTGCCTTGGCGTTCGTCGTGGTGCGCGCGATAACCGACGATGCGGGCAACGAACCCGTTCTGAAGTTCGACGCTGAATCCTGGGCGGCCTCCCAGGCTGCCTGAGAGCTCGCGACGGGCTCAATTGCGGAATTTGACTCACAAAAAGACTGGTTTGGCGCCGAACAATGGGCTCTCCGGTGACTCTTTAAGCGCCTGCGAGACTGATTCTCTCAAGAGAGAAAGAAGATGACGCCTTTACCGCACAATCCGTTTCAGCAACCCGAAATGATCAAGGCAGAAGTCTTCGCTTCCCTGCCAAGCAGGTTTCGCAAGAAAGCGCGCAATGCCTGGACCGACGCAAACCGCGGTGGCCTAGAGGTGGAGTGTTTTCTGGAGGGCCCCTCTTTCGACCGGGACGGAAACCTGTGGTGTGTCGACATTCCGTTTGGCCGCGTTTTCCGGATCTCGGCAAAAGGGGAATGGGAACTCGTCGTGCAATACGAGGGCTGGCCCAACGGGCTGAAGATCCATAAGGACGGCCGCATCTTCATTTGCGATTACATGAACGGACTCATGCTGCTTGATCCGCGTTCAGGGCGCATCGAGACGCTGTTGGGCAGCGTGCACAGCGAGAGCTTCAAGGGGCTGAACGACCTGCACTTCGCCTCGAATGGCGATCTCTACTTCACCGATCAGGGGCAGACAGGCTGCGCGGACCCGACCGGCCGGGTATATCGCTTGCGCGCGAACGGCGCGCTCGAGCGCCTTTGCGACAACGTCCCGGGCCCTAACGGTATCACGCTCAACACGGCGGACAAGCAGCTATATGTCGCCGCAACCGGCAATCAGCAAGTCTGGCGCCTGCCGATCATGCCAGACGGCGCCGTGACCAAGAGCCGCGTCGCGATACAACTGTCGGGCGGCTTTGCGAGCCCCGACGGCATCGAGATGGATGAGCAGAACGGACTGGTCCTGTGCCATCTCGGCGTCGGGGTCTGGCGTTTCAGTGCCAGCATGCTGCCAACGCACCTGGTCTACTCGGACGACCCGGCTCATCAGAATCTGGCAAATGTCGCTTTCGGCGGCCCGGATCGAAAAACCCTTTACATCACGCAAGCGCTGACGGGGGAAATCATGACGGCCCGCTTACCGGTGGCTGGAAAGCGGTTGTTTGCCCACCAGTAGTGGCGGAGAATCTCAGCGATGCCGCAAACCAGTCCTTCAGACACGAGGCCAGTCGAAAAACCTCTCAAGCAAGGCAGGAACTTGCCCAAATGACCCTAACCAGACGCTGCATAAAGGGCGCACATGGCGCCCCATCATTGTCATCCGCAATACGTTGAGAGAGCCATGCGACACTTAACGCCCCTCGAGGTTATTTCCTCGTATCCTCCGCATCGCTACACGATGCCCAGTCTTTTTGAAACGCGCGTTCGGAAGGACCCGAACCGTCCCTTCATTTCATTCAGGGACAAGACCTGGACCTGGGGCGAGTTCGAGGAGGCCATTCAGCAGACCGCTTCGATGCTGCTGCGCCACGGCATCAAAAAGGGGGACCGTGTCGGCATCATGGCAACCAACAGCGACGCCCATGTTCTGCTGTTCTTCTCGCTTGCACGGATCAGCGCGATCATGGTTCCCGTCAACCCGGAGTTCGGCGTCGCGGAGGCGCAGTACGTGCTCAACCACGCCGGCGTGAGCGCGCTCGCGTGCTCGACGAGCACTTTCGACGTCGCGCGGCAGGCGAGCCGGGGTCTCGAGCCGGCGCCCTGGTTCATGCTCGTGGATCAGGACAGCACCAAAGCGCCGTATCTGAAGGATCTCGTGGCAAAGAGCGGGATGGCCGCACTTCCCGAGGACGTGTCGGCCGACGACACCTGCGCGATCATCTATTCGTCCGGGACTACCGGCTTTCCCAAGGGCGTGATGCACAGCCAGCGCAACTTCGTGCTGTCCGGAGAGCGCCACGTCGCCCGTGTCCGGCTGCAGCCCGACGATCGCGCCTTGTGCATCCTGCCCATGTTTCACATCAACGCGTTGTTCTATTCTGTTGCCAGCGCGGTCACTGCGGGCGCCTGCCTGATCATCTGTCCCCGCTTCAGCGCCTCGCAATTCTGGCGGCTCGCGGCCGATACCGGCGCCACCCAGGTCAACGTTATCTCCGCGGTCAGCACGATCCTTGCGAGGCGGCCCCGCAGTGAGTTTGTCCCGGAGCACAAATTGCGGGTCGTCAACGGCGCGCCATTCACCCGCGAAGCCATGGACGTTTTCTTGAAAGAGTTCCATGTCGAAAGGGTGATCGAGGGTTTCGGAATGACAGAGATTCCCGGCGCGTTCAGCAATCCCTACGACGGCCCGCACAAGGTGGCTTCGATGGGCAGGCCCGGCGTCCATGCCGATCCCGCCTTGACCTGGACGCAGGCGCGCATCATCGACGACAACGGCAACGACGTGCCGCCGGGTGCGACCGGCGAGCTCATCGTGCGAATTCCAACGCTGATGCAGGGTTACTATCGAGACCCCGACCAGACCGCGGCGGCGTTCCACGACGGTTGGTTCAAAACGGGTGACCTGGTGCGCCAGGAGCAAGACGGCTATTTTTACTTCGTTGCCCGCAAGAAGGACATCATCCGGCGACGCGGTGAGAACATCGCGGGCGCCGAGCTCGACCGGGTCATCAGCGAGCACCCGGCCGTGTCAGAAGTCGCCGCGATCGCAGTCGATTCCGAGTTGGGAGAGGACGAGATCATGGCAGTCATCGTCCCCAAGAACGGAGCGACCTTGACGGCAGCCGACATCCGCGACTGGTGCGCGGGCAGGCTCGCGGCCCATAAGGTGCCGAGGTTCGTTGTTTTTACCGAGAACATGCCGCACACGCCGACTCACAAGGTCGCCAAGTTTCTCCTGAAGAAGGATACGACGCTGCGGGCGCGCGCGGTCGACTTGCTGGCGAAGGCGTGAGGACTCGTTGCTGTCGACCCTTAGCGCGAGATTCTTTTTGACGCGCCGCGGCTGTGGGGACCTAGGCTGATTTGGAGAGCGCCAGGTAATCTCGATCGAGCTGCGCGACATCAGGACACCCGATCAACCCCAGAATCCGGTCGATCTCATCGCGGTAGATTTCGATCGCGCGGGCCGCGCCGGCTTCGCCCGCGACGGCCGTACCATAGAGCGTTGCTCGCCCGACCAGCACCGCGGCTGCGCCGAGAGCGAGCGCCTTCACCACGTCCGCGCCGCGCCGAAATCCGCTGTCCACCATCACGGTCAGGCGCTTCCCGGCGGCTTCGATCACTGAAGGCAGCACTTCGATCGGGGCCATCGTGCTGTCCACAGCGCGACCGCCGTGATTCGATATGATGACCCCGTCGGCGCCGCAATCTGCCGCGAGCACCGCATCCTGCGGACGCAGGATTCCCTTCACAAGCAGCCGATGCGGCCAGATGCGGCGCAGCGCCTTGAGGTCCTCCCAGGTAAGCGAGTCGGTCACCATCATCGAACGTCCCATGGGCGCGGCGGTGATGCGTGCCTTCACTTCCGTCGGATAGTTCTCGTAGCGCGGCATGCCGCTGGTGAGCAGATACCGCGCCAGCACGGTCGCAACCCAGCGCGGATGCATCAGCACGTCCGTCACGTTTCGGCGGGTGAAGCGAAAGGGCACCGTCATGCCGTTGCGCAGGTTGTATTCCCGCCCCGGCGGCACCGGCGTATCCACGGTAACCACAAGCGCCTGGTAGCCCGCGGCCTTCGCGCGCTCTACAAGCCCGTGCGAGAGGGAACGGTCTGGCCACATGTAGATCTGGAACCAGAGCGTCCCGCCCGCCTGCTCGGCGACCCTCTCCATAGAGGTCATGGAGCCCGTGGCGAGCGTGAAGGGAATGCCGGCCGCCGCCGCAGCGCGCGCGAGCGCAATCTCACCTTCGAACCAGTTCAGCCCCGCGGATCCTGTCGGCGCGATGACGATCGGCATCTTCTGGCGGTTGCCGAAGAGCGTGATTTCCTGGCTGCGGCTCGAGGTGTCCACCAGCGCGTGCGGCACGAGCTTGATGCGCTCGAACGCTTCGCGGTTGTTGGCAAGCGCGACCTCGTCGCCATTGCCGCGATCCATGAACTCGAACACGCCCTTCGGCAAGCGCCGGCGCGCCAGCTCACGCAAGTCCGCGATGTCGTAAGCGCCGAGAGTGCTATCCATTGCCCGCATATATAAACGCAGATATCACGAAAAGGCTAAATCTTTATGAGCCGCCGCTTAACGCCGAGATGATCCGAAATTGAACCGCCAGGACGCCATGCGCGCCAAGAAAGAACCTCCACTCACCGATTTCCGTTTACAGTAATCTGTGAACCGCAGAGCACGCGGAGAGAACCAAAGCATTATTTTCGATTTCGAATTGTCGCTATCATCATCTATCACCCGGTGCGCTCCCTTGACTGGCCGCCAGTCACGGGTCGCCGTTCACTTCAGTACGCGCCGTCGTGCGAGGATATGGCCATCACACACGGCCGGCTCGAACGATTGCTCCAGGCATGGTTGGTGCCCCGTTGCACGACCTGCAGCCGCACTTCCTGCGTGTCCAGTATCAGCGTGATCTCGCCGTCCAGCACGAGGCAGAAATCCAGCGTGCGGGTTTTCTGCATGTAGGGATGCGGTGCCTTCGCCGAGAACGTCGAAGCGCTGGGGGAACCCATCGAATCATAGAATGCCATTACCTCCTTTTTCCCGACCTTGCGAAGATAGCCTACCTCCGCCGGAAACACGACGATGCGGCAGACCGACCCTCCGGGCGGTGGCTCGAGCCTATCAGGCGTGTTAAGCGTCTCGCGCACGCCCGCAACGCGCGCCGGCGTGCGATCGGTTACCCAGATCCGGGTCATGGCGAAACCAGGCCGGGCCGGATCGGTACGCACATCCGGCAATGGTCCGTCCTGGATCGCCCGGGACTTCCCCTTGTCATCGTCGATCGTCACAATCCGGCGCACGGGTTTTGGTCTGTCACTCATCACTGATCACCGAATGTGCGTCTCCACCAATGCATTACTCGTCACGGAATTTCGCGCCCATCATGACAAACGCCATCAGGCTGCCGATGCGGGGATTCGTCCAGCCGTGCCAGTTGCCCAGCTGGACGACCACGTCACCGGGTTTCATGACGTGCGCGCCATCATCGAGCAAAAGCACCCGCTCGCCCTCGAGCACGATCCCGTAATCGACGGTCTCGGATTTGTGCACAGGCGAGCTGATCGCATTGGCTCCGCCGCGGTCCCAGGTCCCACCTGGCCGCTGCCGCGGCTCGCCCAAGGGAACGGCGGTGCTGTCCGTGGCGGGATCGTAGCCAGGCGGCGGCCCGGGAGATTGGACTATACGCATGTGCCCGCCCGTTTCCGGCGGCTCGAAGCTGAAAGGCAGGTTGCCGTCATCACGATCGCCGGATAGCGGCGCGGGGCTGGCCGAGTAGACCCAGATATCGGTCATCCCGGTTCCGGGGCGAATCGGGCCTGCATGCGCATTGGGCGCCGCGCTGTCGAACAGCACTCTTGAACGTCCCTGCTCGTCGTTACCCGTCACGACGCGTCGTATTGGTCTGGGCTTCTCAGCCATCTGCCATTGACCTCTTCCGTCTGCTATCCGTGTCTCGACTCGACTGCTACCTCATGGTGAGTGCGCCTCGTCGCCGCTAACTCCATACAGCAGCCCTACGGCCGTGGCGGAGCTGCGCGCGAAGGCGGACGCCCGAGAAGCCGCCACATTAGCGCGATGCTCCCCGGATCCTATTTTTCGACCGTCGCTTTCTCGAGCGCCAGGAGCGCGTCGAGTCCGAGCGTATCGTGCAGCGCGTCCTGCTCGGCCTTGCGCGACGTGCCGGCAAGCGCCGGCACCGGTTTCCCAGCCGCGAGCGCGCGGTAGCCCTGCTGCATCGCGCGGTGAAACCACAATGCCGGTGTCGTTACCGATAACAGCCGATACCCCAGCGCGCCCAGCTCGTCGAGCGATATCCCGAGGTCCTGCGGCCCATCTCCCGGAAGCGAGAACATGAGCGGCGGCCCAAGGCGCTCGCCCACGAACCGCATCTCCTCCGGCGTGCGAGGCGAGAGGTAGAGGACGTCCGCCCCCGCCTCGCGGTAGGCCGTCGCGCGGCGCAGGGCGTCATCCATGCTGCTCGCGCGCACGCCGTTGGTCCGCGCAATGATGACGAACTCGCGGTCCCGGCGCGCCCGCACCGCTTCACACACTTTATCGACCATGAGCTCCTGCGCGATCATGTGCTCAATGCCTGCGTGGTGATGCGCGCGCTTGGGCAGCAGCTGATCCTCGATCTCGATCGCGCAGAATCCGGCAGCCTCCGCGGCCCTCACTGAAAATCCCACGTGCATCGGGTCGCCCCAGCCGCACGTGCCATCGAGAATCAACGGGAGATTGCAGGCCGCCCTGATTTCGACGCCCGCCTGAACCATCTCGGTCAGACCCAGGTTCGCTTCGAGCACGGTCTTGACGTAGCCCAGCAGCCCGCCGCCGAGGTAAAGCACCTTGAAACCCGCCTGTTCTGCCAGCCTCGCGCTGAGAGGGTTGAAGACGGCTGGCGCAAGGAACGCTGTCTTTCTGCCAAGGAGATCGCGAAAATTCATTGATACTTCACCTTTATTGGCCCATGCGGATCGGCGCCCTTCCTCAACTCATCATCAATGCGGCGCGGCCGGTGACGAGCCCCTTGTCCAGCTGCTGGTGCACGGCCTCCGCCTCCGCCAGCGGCACTTTCAGGTTCACCATGGGCCAAATATCGCCGCGCGCGACCAGCTCGAGCGACTCGATGACCTCCTGCCGCGTCGCGTAGCGGCTGCCCATAACTTCCAGCTCGTTACGCTGGATCGTGCGGTCAGCTTGAAACCCTTTTCCCTGACCCGCGAGCAGCATCAGCCGGCCCCCTTTGTTAAGGGAGTGAATCGCCGCCTCGGTCGTCTCCGCCGTGCAGACGAAGTCGATCGCCACGTCGACGCCCTTGCCCCCGGTCAGCTCGCGCAGCTGCTCGTCGACCTTGCCCTTGGAAGCGTCGACCGTCGCATGTGCGCCCGCCCTGAGGCATGCGTCAAATTTCGAGGCCATCACGTCCACGCCGATCACGCTCCTCGCATGTGCCCAGCGCGCCAGCATGAGCATGTGCACGCCGAGCCCGCCTCCTGCCCCGAAAACGGCAACGGTGTCGTTGTGGCTGATCCGCGCCTTGCGGACCAGCTTGACCGGCGTGGCGATCGCGTCACAAGTCACACCAACCTCGGCCGGATGCTTACGCCAGTCAAGCCCGGCGGGCAGCTTGATGAAGTTGCGCGCAGGCAGCTTGATGTATTCCGCATAGCCGCCATCGCAGTCGCGGCCCACGTGACCGCGCAGGTTATCGCATAGCGTCTCGCGGTTGATGCGGCACCAATAGCAGTGTCCGCACGTGAGATAGTAGTACGCGGTGACCGGGTCGCCCACCTTGAGCTGCGTCACCCCCGCTCCGACCGCTGCGATCTCGCCCGTGATCTCGTGGCCCACGATCCTCGGAAACTCCACCGGGTTACGGCCCGCACGAGTGTGGTGCACGGTAAGGCCCGCGCCGCATGCCAGCACCTTCGCAACCGCTTCCCCCGCGCCGGGCACCGGATCGGGAACCGTCTCCAGCGCAAAGGGCGCATTCTTGCCTGTCAGTACTATCGCTTTCACGGGTGTTTCCTCTTCGCAATCGTCTTATCTGAATTTTGTCGGGGTTCGCTGGTGGCTTCACCAAAGCCACAAGGCGGTATGGTTTTCGTATAAATAAATCTGCGTGTATCGGCGGCGGAACACGATACGATTTAGTGCCCGCGGGCGGCAGCGCCCGGCAGCCACGCCGTCGGGGCCAGCGCCTGCTCCTCGCTGATGCAGTCGATCACCACCGGCTTGTTCATCGCCCAAGCCCGCGGCAGCAACTCCTTCAGCTGGCCCGGCTTCTCCACGCGGAAGGCCGCGCAACCCAGTGCTTCCGCCACCTTGCCGAGGTCGGCCTTCGTCTGGAAGCGCCAGATTTCACCGGATAGCGTATCGCGCTTTTCCTTGTATGCGTCGCGCACCAGGGGTATCTCCTGGTTGAGGGAACTATTGTTGTTGATCACCACAACCAGGTTGATTCCGTGCCGTGCAGCAGTTTCCAGCTCCGGAAGGTGGTAATAGAGTCCGCCGTCGCCAGTGAAACACAGCACTGGGTGATCGGGCAGCGCGCATTTGACACCCATCGCCCCGGGCAATCCCCAGCCAAGCGAGCCCTCGCACCGGATGTAGCGCTGGCCGGGCCGCGTAAAGTCAATCATCTGCCCGGTCCACATCCCCGCGTGCCCGGTGTCGGATACGACGACCCCGTTATCGGGTAACGCCTCGGTAATCTCGCGGCACAGACGTTCGGGGCGCAGTGGCACGGCCTCCGAGCGCAGCATGGGCTCCATTTTCAAGCGCCACGCCTTCACGAGCTCTTGCACGCGGCCGGTCCACGCTGCTGCACTTCCGGACTCCTTGCGCTGTGCGGCGTCCACCATCATGCGCAGTGCGACCTTCGCGTCCCCCAGGAGCGACACTGCGTTGGGATAGTTGCGCCCGAGCTCGGCACCGTCGATGTCGAGCTGAATCGCAGGCGTGCCGGCGGCCGGAATCTTCCAGTTGGCAGTCACCTGGCCGCCGGTGTGGTTGCCCACGAAGAACACAAGATCGGCTTCGGACACGGCTTGGTTAGCGCATGCCCGCGAGTACACACCCGCAACCCCGACGCTGAGCGCGTGGTTATCCGGAATCGCACCCTTGGCCGTGAGCGACGTGGCGACAGGTATCTGCAGCTTCTCCGCGAACTCAACGAGCTCGGCCTGCGCCTGCGACATGACCACCCCGCCGCCCGCGACGATGATCGGCCGTTGGGCCCCGGTGAGCCGCGCCACGGCCTCGCGTACTCGCTCCGGCTCGGGTGCCGGCCGGAACGCGGGCACGCATGAGAACTGCGGTTCGCTGAGCGGCCGCAGGTCAGCTTCGGCCTCGACGACTTGGCCATGCGAACCCCGCAACCGCAGGTGCACTGGTCCGGGCGCGCCCGAGGTCGCTGCGCGGAAAGCGTGGCGCATGAGATCCGGGAGCCGCGTCACGTCATCCACTTCGAGGTTGAGCTTGGTCACGGCGTCGAACTGCGCAAAGTCCTCCACCTCCTGGTAGGCGCGCCGGTAGCGTCCCGCGGTGGCGGGGCCCCCGGTAACCGCAACGACCGGGGAGCCCGCCATGCGGCTGTCGCGCAGTCCCGCGGCGAGGTTGGACGCGCCGATCTGCTGAGCGAGGCAAACGCCGGGTCTGCCGGCAGCGCGCGCGTAGCCGTCGGCCATATAGGCCGCCGCCTTCTCGCCGTGCGTGAGAATCTTGCACACGCCAAGATCGTCCATTTCAGCCAGCGCTTCGAGCAGAATCGTGGGCACGAAGAACACGTGCGTGACACCGTAGCCCTTAACCATTTCCGCGAAAGCGCGCGACCCGGTCATCCTTGGCATGGGGTTTGATCCTTCCTATCCGTTCCAAAAACGCCAAAAAAGAAAATCAATTGCCACGCAACCACACGGACGAAAATCACGAGCGCACAAGAGATCGGCCCCGCTCAATGCCCTTCCGTGTGTTTCCGTGCTTACCGCAGATCTCGACGCATCATTCTCTACTCGGGGCGCGTCCCCGAGGCCTCGATTGCCTTGCGCATCTTGTCTGACTGCAGCCTGATCCACTTGTCCAGCTCGTCCGGTGTGCTCGAGCGCGGCTCCGCGCCCAACGCAAGCAATCGGCTGCGGAATTCCTGCGTCTTCAGCGCCTGGGTGAGCTCGTTGTTAAGTTTCGCGATGATGGGAGCCGGCGTGCCCGCGCGGGCAACGAGGCTGTACCATCCGATGAACTCGTAGCCCGGAACCGTCTCCGCGATCGTGGGAACATCCGGCACGAGCGGCGAGCGGGTAGTGCTCGTGACACCCAGCGCGCGCACCCGGCCCGACTTCACCGCCGGGAGCACGGCCGGGATGACGGAAATCACCATCTGAACCTCCCCGGACATGGTATCCATCATCGCGGGCGTCACGCCCTTGTACGGGACGTGGAAGATGTCAATTCCGGTCATGGTGCGGAAGATCTCCGCGGAAAGGTGCGGCGGGGAGCCTGTGCCGCCGGAGCCGTAATAGATCTGCCCCGGCTTCGCCTTGGCCAATGCCACGAATTCCTTGATGGAGCGCGCAGGAAGGGTGGGGTGCACGACCAGCAGGAACGGGGTCGTCGCCACCATGCCGATGGGCGCGAAATCCCGCGTCAGGTTGTATTTCAGCGTCTTCTCGTAGAGAACGGAGACGATGACGGCCTGCGAGGTCACGATCACCAGCGTGTAGCCGTCGGGGGGCGACTTCGCTCCCAACTCCGCGCCGATGCGCCCGGTCGCACCGGGGCGCGTATCCACCAGCACCTGCTGGCCCCATGCCGCCGTGAGCCGCCGGCTGATCAGCCGCCCGATGATATCAGGGCCAGAGCCCGGTGAGCTGAGCGCGATGATGCGGATCGGCTTGGTCGGATAGTTTTGTGCGATCGCGCTTCCATCCAACGCCAACCCCCCAAGCGCAGCGCCAAGGATCAGGGCCGCTACGCGCAAGATCTTATAACCACTCGAAGTTGCCATTGGCTAATCTCCTCATCTGACAGTTCACAAATCAAAGGTCGGCGCTTTTCACCGCTTCAGCCCGCGGCGGCCCGTCGCCTTCGCGCGGTAGAGGCAGCCGTCGGCGGCCGTCACGTACAAGCTGTCGAACCCGCTGTCGCCGAATGCGCAGCGCATGGGCATATCTCCGGGCGCCGGGTGCGATTCCAGAATCGTGCCTGCAGGCGATATGACGTGGATCAGCGGCCCGAGACCGGCTTTCTTCCAGCCCGCGCAAGCGATAATGTTGGCTTGGCTCTCCAGGCACATGCCCTCGATCCCGCGCTCCATAGGGGCAAACGCAATGAGAGACTTGCCGGGACCGGCGCCGCCATCAGCAGCCAGCGGATAAGCGAAGAGCTGGCACATGTCGCCACGCTCCATATCGCCGTCTGCGACGAATAGCGTTCTCTCGTCCGGCGACAGCAGGAGTGCCCGGGGTCCGCACGTGTCATGCGTGATGCGCGTCAGCTTTCCGCCGCCGGCGCCTCCCGGATCGAGTCTTAGCACCGACGCGTGCTCCAGCATCGGATAGACCGGCGGGCCGTAGGGCGGCTGCGCGTTGTAGGGATCGGTGAACCACACCCGACCCCTGCCATCAACAATGACGTCAGTGGGCTGGTTGTGATGCCGGCCATCTAGCAGATCGGGCGCCGACGCGGTCGAGCCGTCCTTCAGGAACCGCACGATGCGGCGCCCGCCCTCCTGCGCCCCGTATACCGTTCCGTCCGCCGCAATAGCAAGACCGTTGACACGGCCCGTGTAACGCCGGAACTCGTCCGCCTTGCCCGTCTTGGGATCGAAGCGCATCACGCGCTCCTCTCCGACTGCGCTGAAAAGCATCCCGGCGCCATCCCACGCCAGGCCCCCAGTCCTGCCCTTGAAAGGGCCCGCCACTCGTTCGAAATTCCAAGTCATCTCTTAACCTATCTCGTCAATTAGAAACAATGACCGGCGACCCGTGACCGGCCCTGAGTAACCTGCTAACCGAGCGACCAAGTAACTAAGTGAAAACATCGTCTGTTGCTACCGAGTCACCCAGTCGCTTAGACGCCTAGTCACTGTACGTTTCACGATTCACGACAGTTCAGCGCGAGGGTACGCCGGCGATGTTCAACCGCGTGCGCACCACGGAACCGATCATGGTGATGTAGAGCGAGCGCCAGTCGTCGTCACCCCATGCAATGTTGGTGGGATGGTGCCCGGGCGTCTTGATGCGCGCGAGCACCGTGCCGTCAGGGGCGTGCACGAAGATTCCACCGGGACCCGTGCAGTAAACATTGCCCTCGACGTCGCACTTCATGCCGTCGGGCACGCCCCGCTCGGGACTGTCGTACTGGTAGAAAATCCGTGCCTTGCCGAGGCTGCCGTCGCTCTTGACGTCGTAGACGCGGATCAGCCGCTGCCGGCTGCAACACACATACAGCAGCTTCTCGTCCGGCGAAAAACACAGTCCGTTGGGATACACGAAGTCGGCCGTCACGAGCGTCATTTGCTTGCCATCGGGCGAGAGCCGGTACACGCCCTGGATGTCGAGGTATTTTTGCAGATCGTCTGCCACCATTCCCACGTTCAACAGGCCGCCGTGCGGATCAGTGAACCAGATGGAGCCGTCCGATTTCACGACGATGTCGTTCGGGCTGCTCAACTTCTTGCCTTCCCATTGAGAAGCGAGCGTCGTGCGCGATCCGTCATGCTCGAAGCGGAACACGGTCCGCCCGCCCCAACCCGCCACGAGCAACCGGTTCTCCAGGTCCAGCGCCAGCCCGTTTGCCTTTGCAGAAGGCTTCAGTATCGCAGTCAGCTCGCCGTTCGGCTCCCATTTCCAGATCGTGTCGCCAATGATGTCCGTGAAGAAAAACTGCTTGTTGCGCGCGTCCCACACCGGCCCCTCGCCGAACAGTACATCGCGCGCAATGATGTCGAGAGGATGCGTCTTGCCGACAATCCTCTCCGCGCCAGCCGCCAGCAGGTCGATTTCTATTTTCAGCTCATCCAAGGATCCGTACATCTTCCGCTCCTCCACAATCCGTGCATCGTGAAACGTGAATCAAAAAAGCGAAGCCGTCTGGCTTCGGGTTCTGCTGGTGACTGTTTGCTCTTTACCGTTCACTGGTCACTGGTCACGGCTACTAGTGGCCGTCGCTCACTGCTCCCGTCCAGGTCTTCGGGGAAAACGCGCGGTGGTCGGTGACCGCGTCGATCACCACCGGGCGGCCCGCATCGAGCGCGCGTTCGATGGCTGGCGCCATTTCGGATGGCGTCTCGACTCGCATGCCCACGCAACCGAGCGACTCCGCGACTTTAGCAAAATTGACCTGGCTGAATCCCCACATCTCGCGCCCGCGCTCGTCGGGGTCGCTGCCGTAGGCGCGATCGAAGTGCGGGATCTCTTGGTTGAGCGCGCCATTGTTGTTCACCACTACTACCAGGTTGATCCCATAACGCGCGGCCGTCTCCAGCTCGGCGAGGTGGTAATAAAAACCGCCATCCCCGGCAAAACACACGACTGGCGCATCGGGCAGCGCACACTTTACGCCAAGCGCGCCCGGGAAACCCCAGCCAAGGGAGCCGGCGCAGCGGATCAACCGCTGCCCCGGTCGCGTGAATTCGACCCAGGCGCCCGTCCAGATGCCCGAGTGCCCGGTGTCGCTCACCAAAACGGCATTCTCCGGCAGCACGCGCGTGATCTCCCGACACACACGCTCAGGCCGCATCGGCATCGCTTCGGAACTGAGCTTCTCCGCCACTGAATTCCGCCACTCCTCTACCAGCTGCTGCACTCGCGCAACCCACTGGGCGCGCTTGCCAGCGCTCTCCTTCGCAGCCTCCTCGAGCATCTGGCGCAAAACCGTGCGCGCGTCGCCCAAAAGCGCCTGCTCTGTCGGATAGTTGCGGCCGATCTCACGCGCGTCGATATCCAGGTGAACGACGCGCGTCCCGGGTTTCGGCACCTGCCAGCGCGCCGTGACCTGTCCCCCGGTGTGACTGCCGATGAAGAAGACCAGATCGGCCTCGCCCACGGCGCGATTCGCACACGCCCTCGAATAAGTGCCGACGACGCCCACCGCCAGGGGATGGGTATCGAGAATCGTGCCCTTGGCATTGAGGGATGTCGCGACGGGAATGGAGAGCCGTTCGGCCAGGGCCACGACTTCAGCCTGAGCCTTCGACCAGGCAACACCGCCACCGGCCACAATGATCGGTCGCTCGGCCGCGGCGAGCAGCTTTAGCGCCGATGTAACCTGTGCGGGATCCGCCGCCGGACGATACGCCGGCACCTGCTTGAACTCGCTCTCGACGTGCAGCGCCAGGTCCGCCTCTGTCATTACTGCTTCCGCATGATGGCCGCCGATCTGCAGATGCACCGGTCCCGGGGCACCGGTGGTCGCCTCGCGGAACGCCTGCCGCAACATGTCCGGAAGGCGGGTGATGTGGTCGATCCGGGCGTTCAACTTGGTAGTGTGGTCGAATTGCGTGAAATCCTCGAGTTCCTGGTAGGCGTGGCGGTAGCGTGCCGCCGGCGCCGGCCCGCCGGTCATCGCGATAACCGGCGAGCACGCCAGATAAGCGTCACGCAGGCCGGCCGCCAGATTTGATGCACCGACGTGCTGTGCCATGCACACGCCGGGCCGTCCCGAGGCACGGGCATAACCGTCCGCCATGTAGGCCGCGGCCTTCTCTCCATGGACCATGACGCGCCTGATGCCCATCCCCTCCATACTGGTCAGGGTCTCCAACAGCATCTGCGGCACGAAAAACACGTGCGTGACCCCGTAGCCGCGAAGCGCATCCGCGACGAATCGAGGACCCGTGATCCTTGGCATCTTCTCCCCCGCGGCCGCACCCCTGAGCGGGCGGACCTCTTTTCGATATTACTACCCGCCGCCAATATGCGCCTTGCAAGGATCACATGATGGAATTCGCGCGTCGGGCGGCAGCGCCGGAAAAAGCCCATGGCACAGCTACGCGCGCTGGCAACCGGCGAGGACCCGGCTGCGGGAGACCGGCCGTAACGGCCCGTTCCCTACGACTTTTGGTACGTGCCAATAAGCTCTACTTTCCCCAGGACGTGCCCCTTCATCGCCTGCTCGAGGTCAGCCTTTGTAGGGTTCTCCATGGCCGGAAGCACGGTATCGAGCGCGTAGAGCTTGTGAAAATAGCGGTGGCGCCCGATCGGCGGACACGGCCCCCCGTAACCGGTGCGCTTCCAGTCGTTGAAGCCCTCGAGCGTCCCTGCGGGCAGCGCCGGAGGCTTGACGTCTTCGGCGAGCGAGGTGGTGCCCGGCGGGATGTTGTAGAGCAGCCAGTGCACCCAGGTCATCTTGGGCGCTTTCGGGTCGGGCGCGTCGGGATCGTCGACGATTAGCACCAGGCTCTTCGTTCCGGCAGGAATCTCGCTCCACGCGAGCGGCACGGAGACGTCCTGTCCCTGGCAGGTGTAACGCCTGGGAATCTCGCCATTGTGACCGAATGCGGCCGAAGTCAGCTTCAAGGTCATTGACACCTCCGTTTCACAGCCATCCCGCGCGCTTGAGCTTACGATACAACAGAATGCAAACCGCGATGATCACCGTGATGACCGCCGGGTAGCCGTAGTTCTATTCGAGCTCGGGCATGTGCTTGAAGTTCATGCCGAAAAAACTGGTCACCAGCATCGGCAACGCGGCGGCCTTGCTCGTAGGCGCCGCAGTCCACGATCATGTTCGCGGGTGTTCTCGGGTGTGCCATCATGAGGCGGACAAGCGCGTAGCGCGCGGATGCTTTGTCTTCGTGGCAAGTGCCGGGACGACCGCGGAGCTCGGTCTGAGACCCCCTATTCCGACTTGAGTCGCACAAGCGGTCGATCAGCCGAGCTCTTCCGTCCCTTCCCCGGGGAGCAACGGCGCGTGTGATAGGATAGCGCGCGGCCCGGCGGCCCAATAGCGAACACGCGGCGCCTTTCGAAAGCAACGGCCAATACCGAGGATCCCGGTGCCGATCAACTACCAGCGCCTCATTAACTGGAACATACCCGAGGTTGAGCAGCACCTTACCCGGCGCGATACGATCCTGTACGCGCTCGGCGTTGGCCTCGGGGCCGATCCTTGCGATCCGGACGAGCTCAAGTTTGTCTACGAGCCAAACCTGCAGGCGCTGCCGACGATGTCGATCATCCTCGGCTACCCGGGACCGTGGCACGCGCATCCCGACACCGGCATCACTCGCAGCCAGGTCGTGCACGGCGAGCAAGGTTTCCGCATTCACCGAGCGCTCCCAGTGGAGGGCGCTGTCACCGGACGCACGCGCGTGACCGGCGTCGTGGACAAGGGAAAAGCCAAAGGAGCACTCGTCATGACCGAGTGTGCGGTGCGGGAGAAGGCAACCGGGTATCCGATCTGCACGCTCACCTCGACTTCTTTTTGCCGCGCTGACGGCGGCTTCGGTGGCCCCGACGGTCCCGTCAAGGCGCCGCATCCCTTGCCCAAGACACCGCCACAACACGTCTGCGATCTGCCGACGCTTTCACAGGCCGCGCTCATCTATCGCCTGTCGGGCGACTACAATCCGTTGCATGCCGATCCCGAGTACGCGCGCAAAGCCGGCTTCAAAAGACCGATTCTCCACGGGCGCTGCACTTTCAGCGTCGCGGGACACGCCATTTTGAAAACTTTGTGCGCCTACGACCCCGCGCGGTTCGTGGCAATGGAAGGCCGTTTCTCCGCACCGGTCTACCCCGGTGAGACGATCCGGACGGAAATGTGGGTGGAGGGGAGCGCCGTTTCGTTCCGCTCCACAGTACCGGCGCGCGGGGTGACGGTGCTGGACCACGGCCTGGCCGAGATTTGCTAAATGGTGATGACTACTGGTGATGAAAAATAGTGATGAGTACTGGTGACAGCACAAGGACCGCGCGTCACCATCATCCATCATCATTAATCATCACTATTTGTCATCACCATTTTGCCGCCAACAACGAGTAGTGGTCTGACCGGGAAGGAAGGCAAGAATGCCAGGAATGATGGAAGCAAAGGTGGTCGTGGTGACCGGCGCCGGGCGCGGCATCGGCGCGGCGATCGCGAAACTGATGGCTCGGCACGGCGCACGGGTCGTGGTAAATGACGTCGGGGCCTCGCTCGGCGGCGAAGGCGGGGACCAGACGCCCGCGGAAGAAGTGGTCGGGGAAATCCGCAAAAACGGGGGCGAGGCGGTCGCCAGCTATGATAGCGTTGCGGAGTTCGCTTCCGCCGGAAAGATCATCCAATGCGCGCTCGACAATTTCGGCCGCGTCGACTGCGTGGTCAACAATGCCGGCATACTGCGCGACGTCATCTTCCACAAAATGACCGAGCAGGACTGGGATGTGGTCGTCACCGTCATGTTGAAAGGGGCCTTCAACTGCAGCCGGCATGCGGCCGACCATTTCCGCAGGCAGGAGTCCGGCTGCTTCGTGCACATGACCTCCACCTCGGGGCTGATCGGCGCCATGGGCCAGGCCAATTACAGCGCCGCGAAGCTGGGGATCGTCGCCCTCTCCACCTCGATTGCGATCGACATGCAACGCTTCAATGTGCGCTCGAACTGCATTGCGCCCGTCGCCTGGACGCGCATGACCGCATCGATCCCGCCGAAGGACCCGGCGGCGAAGAAACGCATCGAGCAGCGCATGCAGGTGACTCCTGAATACAACGCCCCGCTTGCCGTCTTTCTTGCGAGCGACGCAGCGAAGGACGTGACCGCGCAGGTTTTTTCGGTGCGCAAGAACGAGCTCTTCCTCATGAGCCAGTCGCGACCGCTGCGCGGCGTCCACCGCGCCGAGGGCTGGACGCCCCAGACCTGCGCCGAGCACATGCTCCCGGCGCTGAAGAGCTGGTTCGTGCCGCTGCAGAAGACGGCGGACGTGTTTTCGTGGGATTCCATCTAATGTAGCCGAGACTAAGTGGCTAGGCGACTAGGTATTTGCGAAACTGAAGTCCAAAACAATAGCGGCAGTAGTCACTTAGTCACCCAGTTGCTTGGTCACTCGATCGCACGATCACCCATGAACGTCACGCTCGAAAAGGAGGGGCCGATCGCGGTCCTGACGCTGGACCGCCCGGATAAACTGAATGCGATGGCGGACCCGATGTGGGACGCGCTCTATGCGCACCTCGGGACGATCGTGCAGGACGACAGCGTGCGCGCCGTGATTCTGACCGGCGCCGGCCGCGCCTTTTGCTCGGGCGGCGACGTCGGCGGCATGGCGCGCTCCGATATCGTGTCCGGGCGCGCGCGCTCGCAGCGGCGCCACCGCGCCATCAGCGCACTCTATCAGCTGGAAAAACCGGTGATCGCCGCCGTCCGCGGCGCGGTGTACGGCATCGGCAACGCGCTCGCCCTCGCGTGCGATCTCGTCATCGCCTCCGATACCGCCCGGTTCTCCATGGTGTTCAAGAAAGTCGGCCTCGTGCCCGATGGCGGCGCGATCTTCTTTCTCACCCGCCAGCTGGGCATTGCGCGCGCGAAGGAGCTCGTCTACACGGCGCGCCCTGTCTCGGCAGCCGAAGCGCTGGAAATCGGCCTCGTGACGCGCATCGTGCGGGACGAAGCGCTAGAGACGGACGCCCGCGCCGCCGCACTCGAACTCGCGCAGTCCGCGACCTATGCGCTGGCGCTGGCGAAGAAGATGTTCCACGCCATGGCCGTGCCGACGCTGGAGACGCTGCTCGAGATGGAGACGCTCGCTTCGGGTCTCACCCGGCTCACCCACGACCACAAGGAAGGCGTCGCCGCCTTCAAGGAGAAGCGCCCGCCCCGTTTTCTCGGGCGTTAGCGCAGACTGTGCAATCGCCCTCGCGCAGCAGCGATGCCGCGTGGCTGGCCCAGATATGCATCAGCCGCACGGGCTTCGCGCTCATCTTCACCGCCTATGCGGCGGCCCTGCCCTTGCTGGTGCCCGAATGGAACATGAGCGCCAGCCAGGCCGGCCTCATCCAGTCGTCGTGGCATGCGGGCTATCTGGCATCGCTCTTCACGGTCGGTTTTCTCGCTGATCGCTACGGCGCGAAACGCGTGTTTCTGGCGTCAGGCGTCGCCGCGGGCGCCAGCGCGCTCCTGTTCGCGTTGTTCGCCGATGGCTTCGTCTCGGGCGCACTCCTCTATGGCCTGACCGGGCTCTTCTCGGGAGGCTCTTACACGCCCGGCCTCACGCTCATCTCCGAGCGCTTCGACGCCAGCAACCGGGGCCGTGCGATGGGCTTTTACCTGGCGGCCGCTTCGCTGGGCTATGCCCTGGCGCTGGTCGTCACCGGCGCCCTCGTTCCCTTCATCGGCTGGCGCGGTGCGTTCCTGGTAAATGCCTGCGGCCCGGTCGCCGGCTCGTTACTCGCCCTCTACGCCCTGCGCGCGAGCCAGAATCTGGTCCACCCGCTTCCCGCGGGGCAGGCCATCGCAACGCCATTGCCCGCCGTGCTCACGAACAAGCCCGCCATGCTTGCGATCTGGGCCTATGCCTTCCACTCCTGGGAAATGCTGGGGATGAAAGCCTGGATGCCGGCGTTCTTTGCCGCAGCAGCGCTGCTCGCGGGGCGCAGCGCGACCGAGGCGGCAAGTCTCGGCGCGGTGCTGACCGCGATCGCTTACGGCGGCAGCATGGCGGGAGGCGTTGCCGGCGGTGCCATATCGGATCGCATGGGCCGCACCTGGACCATGCTGGTCATGTCCTTCGCGAGCCTTGCGTGCTCGCTCTCGTTTGGATGGATGATCGCGATGCCGCTCTGGCTGCTCGTGGCCGTCGCGGTGTTCTACAGCTTCGCTGCGATCGGCGATTCGTCGGTCTACTCAACCGCAGTGACCGAGCTGGTCCCCCGGCGCTACATCGGGGCGGCCTATTCAATCCGGTCCGTACTCGGGTTCGGCGCGGGCGCCATCAGCCCCTGGGTTTTCGGGCTTGTCCTCGACTGGACGCGCGCGGCCGATCACTCGACGCTGTGGGTGTGGGGCCTCGCGTGGAGTTCCATCGCGGCGGGCGCAATCCTGGGCCCGATTGCCATCTGGCGCTTGCGCCGCATGCCCGAAGCCGCCCAAATGGCAGGTGGCAAGCGCTGATCCCCGGCGAGCCATCGTGATCCACATGGTGAACACACGCGCTACGGCGCGGACCGCGCAAGGTTAGAATTCGGGTTTCCGGCCCGGCCCCATCCCGCATGCCTTCCCGTCCTGCGCCACGACACAAAGCGGACTCCGCGTCCGACTTGTCGCGATTTCTCGCGCCCCGCGGTGTTGCGATCGTGGGAGTATCGAACGAGCCGTCGCGCATCGGCGGCCAGGCACTGAAGCTGCTGACCGATTTCGGCTACACGGGCAATATCTACCCGGTCAATCCGAAGTACCGCGAGGTCCGCGGCATCGCGTGCTTCCCCGATCTGGCCGCAGTTCCCAAACCTTGCGATGTCGCGCTGATCGCGCTTTCGGCTCAACATGTCGCCGCCGCGATCGAGCAGTGCGGCAAGGCGGGCATTCCGTACGCGCTCGTGCTGGCCGGCGGCTTCAGCGAAGTTGGCGCAGAGGGCGCGACGCTCCAGGCGCAGCTCACAGCGACCGCGCGCAGTGCCGGCGTGCGCGTCGTGGGCCCCAATTGCCTCGGCCTCATGAACCTCAAGGACGAGGCACGCATCGGGTTCGGCGGCACGATGCAGTTGAAGACGCTCAGGGCGGGCCCGCTTGCGATGGTGACGCAAAGCGGCGGCTTTGGTTTCGGCGTGGTTGCGATGGCCTGCCACTTCGGACTCGGTTTCAACTACGTCGTTTCCACCGGCAACGAAGCCGACCTGACCGCGCTCGACTGGATGGCCGATCTCATCGAGCGGCCGGACGTTGAAATCGTCGTTGCCTTCCTCGAAGGCATCAAGGACGGACGGCAGCTCATACGGATCGGCCAGCGCGCCGTCGAACTGGGAAAACCGATACTCGTGTGGAAGGTTGGCAACACTGACATCGGCCAGCGGGCCGCGACCTCGCACACCGCGCGCATGACCGCCGGTTACGAGCTCTTTCGCGCCGCGTTCCGCCAAGGCGGATTCATCGAGATCCGCGATGTCGACGATCTCATCGACATCGCAAAGGCATTTCGCATCGGCAAGCTTCCGGCGGGCAACCGTGTCGCCGTGCTTACGCTGTCGGGCGGGGCTGGCGTGCTACTGGCCGACCGCTGCATCGAGCACGGACTGCAGCTGCCCCCGCTCACCGACGCGACCGCGGGCCGGCTGCGCGAAATACTCGTGTCCTTTGCCTCGGCCGCCAACCCGATCGACGCGACCGCGCACGGTTACAACGACAACTTCGCTTCTTACGCGCGCGCGATCCGTGAGGTGCTCGCGGACCCCAACATCGACCAGGTCGTCGCCCGCGTGCCAAGGGGCAGCGCGGCGCGCCCCTGGTCGGAAGGCCTGGTGCAGTCACTGCGAGACACCAAAAAACCGCTCATCCTCAGCTGGCCAACCGAGCAGAACAACGTGCCCTGCATTCTGGCGCCAGGTCGCGCCGTTCGCGCGCTTGCCGCGCTCACCGAGTTCGCCCGGAAGCGGCGCGACTTCGAGGAAGGGAGCGCGCGCGCCGCTCCGCGCGCCGCCCCCCGTCAGGCACTGGAACTGCCGCCCCGAGGCGGCACGCTCGGCGAGCATCGCGCAAAGTCGGTGCTAAAGGGCTACGGCATACCCGTGGTCAAAGAACTGCTTCTGTCGCCGGCGGAACTCGAGGGGTTGACTGCGTTACCGCTTGCATTTCCTTTGGCGGTCAAGATCGAATCGCCCGATATACCGCACAAAACCGAGGCCGGTGCAGTACGGCTCAATATGCCGGACCTCGCCGCCGTCAAACTGGCCGCACGCGAAGTCATGGCTGCAGCGAGGAGACACTTTCCGGAAGCCCGGATCGAGG